>Ga0209786_1000004_pt1 | contig 146644 bp, 120 predicted proteins | sample WorMetilvaeELBA2_FD_187405 | JGI IMG/M metagenome (GOLD analysis project Ga0209786, IMG submission 187405) | Marine gutless worms symbiont microbial communities from Max Planck institute for Marine Microbiology, Germany - Olavius ilvae ELBA.2... ...
GTGATATAAAATGCTGTCATAGTAGGCCTCCTCTGTGTTTTTGAGACCATTATACCGTAGACCTGTGACAGATAAGGTCACAGCTGAATCAATTATTTTTATCACTTGGGCTTTCTATATAACCATATATCTAAATTCACACTGTTAAACTTAAGGGTTGTATATACCCTCAAAATTAATTAATAGACTACATTTTACGTCGTGTAACTATACCATCATCAATGGAGGGGAGCAAAAGGAGATGAAAGTACTCGTCAGCGACAATCTCGGGGACGCCGGAGTTGAAATGTTTCGAGACGAAGAGGGGATCGAGGTCGATGTCCGAACCGGTCTATCTCCCGAGGAACTTCAAATCATCATCGGAGGTTATGACGCGCTGGTGATTCGAAGTGCCACCAAAGTGACCGCTGATCTTCTGGATGCCGCCCCGCGCCTGAAGGTTGTGGGCCGCGCCGGCATCGGACTCGATAACGTGGACATCCCCGCAGCCACAAAGCACGGCGTCGTGGTCATGAACACCCCCGGCGGCAATGTCATCACGACGGCAGAGCACGCCATCGCCATGATGCTGTCATTGTCCCGAAATATTCCCCGTGGAACGTCCTCTTTAAAGAATGGCCGCTGGGACAAAAAACTTCTCCAGGGCCGTGAAATATACAATAAGGTGCTGGGAGTCATCGGTTTCGGAAATATCGGCTCCATTGTCGCCGATCGTGCCAGAGGGCTTAAAATGCGGGTCATCGTTCATGACCCGAATGTGACCGAAGAACAGATCCGCAAGGCTGGAATTGAACCCGTCTCATTGGATGAGTTGTACAAACGCTCGGACTATATTACGGTCCACGTCCCCAAGATGAAAACCACGGATGGCCTTCTGAACAGGGACGCCTTTGCAAGGATGAAGGACGGGGTGATGGTGATCAACTGTGCCCGGGGGGGAATCGTGGATGAGGCGGCGTTGTTTGAGGCCATCGACTCGGGCAAGGTGGCCGGCGCCGCCTTGGACGTTTTCGAAACCGAACCTCCGGGGGAATGTCGTCTCTTCGATCTGGACCGATTGATCTGCACGCCGCACCTTGGCGCTTCCACCAAGGAGGCCCAGACCAACGTAGCGATCCAGGTGGCCGACCAGATCATTCAGTATCTCAAAGACGGGACGGTGATCAACGCTGTCAATGCGCCGTCTGTGACCGGCGAACTTCTGAAACGGCTGGGACCCTATCTGATCCTGGCAGACCGGATGGGCAGCCTCCAGGCTCAACTGGCTAAGGGTCCGATTCACTCGGTTGAAATAACATATTCCGGCGATTTCGGGGATCTTGACCGTTCCCCGATTACAACGGCCATACTCAAGGGGATGCTGGCCCACGCCGTCACGGATGATGTCAATTTCGTCAACGCCGGGTTGCTGGCCAAAGATAGAGGCATTAAGTTGTCGGAGGCCCAGACCGCGGAGGCGGATCATTTCGTCAATCTCATCACGACCCGGGTTGAAGCGAGTAACTCGACAGCCGCGGTTTCCGGTACTATTTACGGAAAGAGCGATCCGCGGATTGTCAAGATAAACAACTTCGGACTCGAACTGATTCCGGAAGGGCACCTGGCGTTGATCTACAATCTGGATAAACCCGGGGCTATCGGAAGTATCGGAACCATCCTCGGCAAGCACAACATCAATATTGCACGGATGCAGGTCGGGCAAGATGAAGACGGTGTCAGCAACATCATGTTTCTCAGAACGGACACCCCGATTCCGGAGGACGTCGTCACTGAACTTTGTGAACTGCCGATGGTGAGCACCGTGACGCCGCTGGAATTTTAGCCCGAACATTTCAACCATAAACGCGGACCAACAGGAGATGGAAAATGACGGAAGAGGAAAAGGGATTCGTCATCAAAGACCGGCGGATATTTTCAGAAGAGGGTTCCGAAGATACGGCTGAACCGAGACCGGAGCCCGCGACGGAAACCGCCTCACCTGAAGAACCGCCTGAGGCCCGGGAGGAAGAGTCGTCTTCCTTGCCGGAAATCAACTTTGCGACATTTATTTTTTCCCTCAATTCATCCGCTCTGGTTCACCTTGGCATAATCGAGGATCCGGCGGCCAATCAGATGACCAAAAATCTGCCATTGGCAAAGCAGACCATCGATATCCTCGGCATTCTTGAGGAAAAGACCAAGGGCAATCTGACCGGGGACGAGGAAAAGCTGCTGACAAATATCCTGCACGATTTGCGTTTGATGTATGTGAAAGCCTGCAGCTGAACGGGCATTTCATGCAATCGTTTCGGGAAGTGATGGTCCCGGGATGTTGGATTCCCCCGGAGACGACCGTAAGGTAACACCCCTGGCAGGCTGCTTTGTTATCCTCACGCCGATGACTCCCGGGGTTCGGACACTCCCCCCTTCGAAGATCTGCCAGACGGCGGCTAGCCCGAACATTTCATGAAATTTTTTCAGAAAGTGATTGAAACGAAAACATATCATTCATTTATCTGAAAGTCTCCGTTTGGTGAAATATCCGGGCTAGTGACGCGTGCGCTTGACGGGGTCGTTTACACAGGGTCGGTTGCCGGCCTCTCTGTTGAATGATTCGCCAAAGTGCTTATCATGTTGCATCTAAACGGGCCTCCGGCAAATACGCCCGACGCCAGGAACACCCATAACAAGGAGCTCGATTTATGCTAGCGATATCTCTACTGCGTCACCGCATCCAGTCTGCCATCGTGCTGGTGGCGTTGGGATCTGCTTTTTTAATGGCACACCCCGAAAGTGCCATTGCCAAAAATGATCCGGTCCGGATGATCCCTGAAAATTTTACCGAACTGTCCGAAATGGTCAGCCCGGCGGTGGTTAATATTCGAACGGTTAAAACGGTCAAGGGGGGTGGTCCGGTGTTCCGGCATTTCTGGCGGGGACCGGAGTCGGAAAACGACCAGTTCCGGGAATTTTTCGAAAAGTTTTTCGGTGAAGACCAGCAAAGAGACTTCAAGCAGCGGAGTTTGGGCTCTGGTTTTTTCATTGACCGGGAAGGCTATCTCGTCACCAACAACCATGTTGTGGAAGGGGCTGACGAAATCACGGTAATCCTGAGAAACGAGGAGGAATATCCGGCAAAGGTCGTCGGAAGAGATCCCAATACGGATCTGGCGCTGTTGAAAATTACCTCCGGAAACAACTTTCCCGTCGCCAAGCTGGGAGACTCCGAGACGATTAAAGTTGGTGAATGGGTTTTGGCCATCGGCAGCCCGTTCGGCCTGGAGCACACGGTGACGGCCGGTATTGTCAGCGCCAAGGGTCGGGTGATCGGCTCGGGGCCATACGACGATTTCATCCAGACCGATGCCTCCATCAACCCCGGTAACAGTGGCGGACCCCTACTGAATCTGGTCGGCGAAGTGGTCGGAATCAATACCGCTATTATCGCCACGGGTCAGGGCATCGGTTTTGCCATTCCCATCAACCTGGCGCGAAACGTGATCAATCAACTCAAGGAAAGCGGTGAGGTGACCCGGGGGTGGCTCGGTGTCGGCATTCAACCCCTGAGCAAGGAAATGGGTGACTATTACGGCATCAAAGACGGAACGGGCGTGATGGTCAGCCAAGTGTTTCCGGGTGATCCGGCCGACGAATCCGGTATTCAGCCCAAGGACATCATCCTCGAAGTCAACGGCTCTAAAATTAAGGACAGCAGAGATCTGACACGGCTGATTGTAGGACTTTCCGTCGGCAGCACCGCCAAAATAAAGGTGCTGCGTGGCAAAAAGACAAAAACATTTCGGGTAAAAATCGCCAAACGGGATGATAAGCGCATTGCATCACGCGGCCAGCGGCCCCAGGAACAGGAACATGAACTGGGCATTCGCGTTTCTGAACTGACTTCGGAATTGCGGAGCCGTTTCAATCTCAACGATGAGCAAGGCGTCATCGTGGTCGGCGTGGAGCAGGGGAGCGCGGCGGCCCAGGCCGGCCTTCAAAGCGGAGATCTGATAAAAGAGGTCAATCATCAGGTCATCGAGAATGTGGATGACTTTGATGCCGCTATCGAAAAGGTGAAAAAAGGCGATGCCATCCAGCTCTTTGTTCGCCGGATGAACATGGGCTTTCTGGTGATCAAGATTACGAAATAAATGCAGCTCCATTCTCCGGCGAAGATCAATCTGTATCTGTATGTAACCGGCAAAAGGCCGGACGGGTACCATAATCTGTGCACACTGATGTGCCCGGTGACACTTTTCGACACGATCGATCTGGAGATCGGCACGGGCACGTCCGGCGTCCGATGTGCTGCACCGAATGTTCCCGAAGATGACACCAACCTTGCCTGGCAGGCGGCGACGGCCTTCTTTGAGGGCCGCCAGCGCCTGACAGGCCATCCCTCCGAATCCATCCGCATCACTATCCATAAACAGATACCCGTTGGAGCCGGTCTTGGCGGCGGCAGCAGCAATGCCGCCACCATATTACTGGGCCTGAACCGTTGGTTCGGGAACCTGTTTTCCAAGGATGACCTCAATCGGATGGGACGGCCCATCGGCGCCGATGTCCCGTTCTTTAATCTGCAGCGACCCGCCCTGGCAACGGGTATCGGAGACAAACTCCAACCTGTCGACCAACTGGTGCCTTACCCGATTCTGCTGGTCTATCCCGGCATCCATGTATCGACCGTCAGTGTCTACAAAAACCTGAATTTGGGATTGACAAAGAAGGCAAAAGGACATAGGAATCTTTGCATTAGGGAGCGGAAGGTCGATGCCGTCCGGGACTTGCACAACGATCTCGAGACCGTCACTGCCACACGGCATCCGGAAATCACGGTTGTCAAAGAGAGCCTTTTGCGTCACGGGGCGCTGGGGGCGCTCATGACCGGAAGCGGATCTGCTGTCTTTGGCCTCTTCAACCATGAGGTCGATGCTCAACGGGCATTCCATTCCATCTCACAACATACCGACTGGAAATTATTTCTGGTCGAAATGATACACTGAGGACCAGCTGTTCGTCGGGGGGGCGCGTTTCGATATTTGGGGCGTCGTCAAGTGGTAAGACACAGGATTTTGGTTCCTGCATTCGGAGGTTCGAATCCTCCCGCCCCAGCCATTTATTATTGACCTATCGTCGGCACACGGTTGCCGGAAAAAGAAACGGGTGAAGTCGGTTCATGGATCATCTTCAAATCTTCTCCGGTAACTCCAATCCGGTGCTGGCCAAAAAGATTTGCAACTATTTGGATCTGACACTGGGGGGTGCCAAGGTAAGCACCTTCAGCGACGGGGAGATTCAGATCGAAATCGATGAAAACGTCCGTTCAAAGGACGTGTTTATTGTTCAGTCCACCTGCGCACCGGTGAATGACAATCTGGTAGAACTGCTGCTCATGATCGACGCCTTCAAGCGGGCATCGGCCAAACGGATTACCGCCGTCATGCCCTACTACGGATATGCGCGCCAGGACAAAAAAGTGGCTCCCCGTGTGCCCATCAGTGCGAAATGCGTGGCGGACCTGTTAACCGTAGCCGGGGCCCATCGAATTATTACGATGGATTTGCATGCCGGGCAGATCCAGGGATTTTTTGACATACCGGTCGACAACCTGTTCGCCGCACCGGTCCTTATCGAGCACATCCACAAAGGGGTTGAAGGGGACCTTGTCATTATCTCGCCGGACGCGGGTGGCGTGGAACGTGCCAGGGCATTTGCCAAACGTTTGAATGCGGATCTGGCAATTATCGACAAGCGGCGCAGTGCGCCGAATGTCGCCCATGCCATGGCGGTCATCGGAGATGTCGAGGGTAAGGTCGCGATGATCCTGGACGACATGGTCGATACCGCCGGAACACTGACCGAGGCGGCAGCGGCGCTGGACAGGAAAGGTGCCCTGCAAGTCCATGCGTGCTGTGCCCATCCGGTGCTGTCGGGTCCGGCCATTCATCGGATTACCGATTCTCCGATCCAGCGACTGATCGTGACAGACACGGTGCCTCTCAGTGAGAGAGCGGAAGCATGTGATAAAATCGAGGTTCTAAGCATCTCGGAGCTGGTCGGGGAAGCCATCATCCGCAGTCACCGGGGCGATTCGGTAACGTCGTTATTCGTATAACAGCGGCACGGGGCTTACCCGGCGGCCGAGTGAAGAGTCAAAAAAGCCTACAAGGAGGTACCTGATATTGGATATTGTAAACCTGAATGCGGAATCTCGAACCGCCGTTGGAAAGGGACCGGCGCGTACGCTGCGCCGGGAGGGAAAAGTTCCTGCGGTGTTGTATGGTCCCACAAGCGATCCGGTGATGCTTACCGTCAACGCACGGGATTTGGAGACTGTCCTGAAAAAGGGCAGGGGCGGCCAGAGTCTTATGAAGCTCAACTTCGAGAATGGGAGCCAAACCCAGCGGACCGTCATGCTGAAAGAGCTGCAGGTGCATCCCCTCAGCCGTGAAATGATCCATGCCGATTTTTTTGAAATCGACATGAAACGAAAAATACGTGTGAACGTACCGGTCGTTACCAGCGGCAAGTCCGTCGGCGTTGAATTGGGCGGCATGCTCCAGATCATCCGGCGGGAACTGGAAGTTTTCTGCCTGCCCATGGAAATACCGGAATCGATCGAAATCGATGTCACCAATCTGGATATTGGTGATTCGGTGCACGTCGAAGAGGTGCCTCTTCCCGAGGGTGTCGAAATAGCGGCAGATGTGAACTTCACCGTCGTCACCGTGCTCAGCCCGAAGAAGGAAGAAGAGGTTGTCGAAGAGCTTGAAGAGGAGTTTGAAGAGGGCGAAGAGGGCGAAGAGGCGGAAGCCGCAGAACCTTCCGAAGAACGGGAGTCCTGATCGGGCACCTACAAACCCTTTGCCGGAGCTTAACCTTTTTTCACTTGAGATATGCCGGAACACATCCTCCGGTTGGTAGTCGGCCTGGGAAACCCGGGTGCGGGCTATCAGCATACCCGGCACAATGCCGGGTTTGTTGCGATTGATGCAATTGCCGATGCTTATGGTGTCATCGGGGCGTCGGAACGGGTGGACAACGATATCTGGTTCGCCCGGAGTCGTATCGCGACTATCGATGTGATGCTTGCCAAACCACTGGCGTTTATGAACCGGAGCGGACCCCCGGTACATCGATTGGCAGACCGCTTCGGCATTCCATGCGAGGATCTACTGGTCGTTCACGACGATATCGACCTTGAATTAGGCAGAATTAAAATAAAAGAGAAAGGAGGGGACGGGGGACATAGAGGCATTTCGTCACTGATCGATGCCTTTGGCCGGAACGATTTTACCCGGCTGCGTATCGGTATCGGCCGCCCGCAACCCGGGGTCAGCGTCACGGATCATGTGCTGGGACGGTTTTCCGCAGAAGAACGGGAGATCCTGGGATTAGCAATTGAAGGGATTCCGACGACGGTGGTCACGATACTCCGAGACGGCACGGCAGTGGCGATGAATCGGTTCAACAGCAGATAGGTTCCAATTCACCAGTCACACAGCTTAATGGAGGAGAGAATGGAAGTCGTATTGAACAACATCCCATTGACATGCACCGTTGTCGGTGCGGCAGGTATTGTATTTTCGCTTATTCTGGCCGGAATGGTCAAATCGGCCCCGGCGGGAAATGAGCGGATGCAGGAAATCGCAGCAGCGATACAGGAAGGCGCTATCGCTTATCTGAACCGGCAGATGAAGAGCATGGGAATCGCCGGAATCATCATTTTCGGGGTCATCTTCGCCACCATGGGCGCCAAAACCGCCGTGGGCTTCGCGCTGGGCGCCGTGGCCTCTTTTATGGCGGGCTATATCGGCATGCGGGTTTCGGTACTGGCCAACGTCCGGGTGGCGGAGGCTTCAAAAAAGGGTCTTGGCGCCGGCCTGGCACTGGCCTTCAGGGGCGGTTCCGTGACCGGTATGATCGTCGCCGGCCTGGCCCTGACCGTTACCGCCGGATACTACGCCGCGACCCATGACGTCATCGCCCTGGTTGCCCTGGGCTTCGGCGGCAGTTTGATTTCGATTTTTGCCCGACTCGGCGGCGGGATTTTCACCAAGGGCGCCGACGTTGGTGCCGACCTGGTCGGCAAGGTCGAGGCCGGAATCCCGGAAGACGACCCCAGAAACCCGGCGACCATCGCCGACAACGTGGGTGACAACGTGGGCGACTGCGCCGGTATGGCTGCCGACCTGTTCGAGACCTACGCGGTCACCGCCGTGGCCGCCATGCTCATCGGGCACCTGCTGTACCCCGACATGCCCATGGCCACCGAGTTTCCCCTGGTCCTCGGCGCATTGTCCATTATCGCTTCCATGATTGCGGTCTTTTTTGTTCGGCTGGGCAGCGGCGAATATATCATGGGCGCCCTGTACAAGGGCATGTTCGGCTCCGCCATCCTGGCGGCCGTGGCATTCTATTACGCCACGAACAAACTGATGGTGGGCTTTACGGATTTCACCCCCATGCAGATCTTCTATTGCGCCCTGGTCGGACTGGTTTTGACCGTGGTCATCGTTATCATCACCGAATATTACACCGGCATTTACGGCCCGGTAAAACGTATTGCCGAAGCCTCCACCACGGGGCACGGCACAAACATCATCGCCGGCCTGGGCGTCAGCATGCAGGCTACTGCCCTGCCGGTACTGGCGATCTGCCTGAGTATTTATGTCGCCTACCACCTGGCCGGCCTTTACGGCATTGCCATGGCCGCCATGGCAATGCTGTCCATGACCGGAATGGTCATTGCCATTGACGCCTACGGCCCGATCACCGACAACGCCGGCGGCATCGCGGAGATGGCTGAGATGGACGAGAGCGTCCGGGCCGTCACCGACCCGCTGGACGCCGTGGGCAACACCACCAAGGCCGTGACCAAGGGATACGCCATCGGCTCTGCCGGCCTGGCGGCCCTGGTTCTGTTTGCCGCCTACGTGCAGGAGTTTGCGTTGCACGGAGAAAAGGGCGCGGCCGCCATGACGTTTGATCTTTCCGACGTATACGTCATCATCGGCTTGTTCATCGGCGGACTGCTGCCTTATCTGTTCGCTTCCATGGCCATGAACGCCGTGGGGCGCGCCGGTGGGGCGGTCGTTATGGAAGTGCGACGCCAGTTCCGGGAGATCCCGGGCATCATGGAAGGCACCGCCAAACCCGACTACAGTGCCTGCGTGGACATCGTCACCAAGTTTGCGTTGAGAGAGATGCTGACCCCGGCAATGCTTCCGGTCTTCGCACCGCTCATCATCGGCTTCATCCTCGGCCCGGTGGCCCTTGGCGGGCTTCTCATCGGCTCCATCGTCACCGGCGTGTTCGTGGCCATCTCCATGACCACCGGCGGCGCGGCCTGGGACAACGCCAAGAAATACATCGAGGACGGCCATTTTGGCGGCAAGGGCTCCGATGCCCATAAGGCTGCCGTCACCGGCGACACCGTCGGCGATCCGTACAAGGATACCGCCGGCCCGGCTGTCAACCCGATGATCAAGATCCTCAACGTGGTGGCTCTGCTCATGGTACCGTTCCTGTTGTAACAGACCCCACACGCAGCATCCATGGGAGGGATCGGCGATTGCCGATCCCTCCTTTTTTATTTGATTCCCGTTATCCGATATGGTATTTAAAGATGCTTTATTGCTTCAAAAAATAACACGATACGGATCATATCGGTGGAACTATGACGGACAAAAAACCAAACCCGCAGCCGGAAGACGAAACGCAGGAAACCAAGCACTTTGAGGTGGGTGACCTGGCCGTTTATCCGGCCCATGGCGTGGGTCGCATCGAGTCGATCGAAAGCCGTGTGGTCAACGGCGAAACGCACGATTTTTACATCATGAAGGTCCTGGAAAATGGTATGGTCATTATGATCCCTACCAATAACGTCACGTCGGTGGGTTTGAGGGACGTAATCAGCGAAGCCGAGATTCCCAAGATATACGACGTCATTCGGAGGGAAAAGGACTCGCCGGCCGACAGCCAGACCTGGAACCGCCGGTATCGGGAATATATGGACAAAATCAAGACCGGTTCCCTTTACGACGTGGCCGAAGTGTTCCGGGATCTGTATCTGCTACGGATGGTCAAGGATCTATCGTTCGGGGAGCGGAAACTCTTCGATACCGCCACCACATTGTTGCTCAAAGAACTGTCGACGGCCCGGGGCACCGACGAAAAAACGATTATGTCCGAGATCGAATCGCTCTTCCCGGATCTCACGAAAGACTGACAGCCTCGCGGACGTTTCCTTTCCTCCCACCGGGGCGAACGGCACCATGGCACCGACAGGCGGCTCCGCCTGGTTCGCCTTTGATTCCCAGATGAAAACCAACGATCCATTTACATGTTGCGCGCGCGCAGAAGAGGAAGGTTGGCGCCTGGATGTATTTGTCGCCGCCAGAATACCGGACATGTCCCGGTCCCATGCCGGCTCACTCATCCGGAACGGACGGATCCGGGTCGATGGTATGCCGAAACGGCCCAGCTATCGGATGCGCGCGGATGATAGGGTCACTGTTGACGATCTTCCGCCGGAGCCAGTTGAACTTCGACCCGAGCCGATATCTTTGGAAATTCTGTATCAGGATCAAGACCTTGTGTTGGTCAACAAACCGCCGGGCCTGGTGGTCCATCCGGCGCCGGGCCATGAAGACGGTACCCTGGTCAACGCCCTCCTGTACCATTGCCCGGACATCGACGGCATCGGCGGGGAACTGCGTCCCGGGATTGTTCACCGGCTGGACCGGGATACCTCCGGAGTGCTGGTGGCCGCCAAAAACGACCGCACCCTTGCTGCGCTGGCCGGTCAGTTCGAGAACCGAACCGTCAGAAAAACCTATCTCGCTCTCGTCGTTGGGGACGTCTCCGATGATTCCGGATCCGTTTCTCTTCCCATCGGCCGCCATCCAAAGGACCGGAAAAAGATGTCGATCGCGTCACATCGTCCGCGTGACGCACGGACAGACTGGCGGGTCACGGAGCGTTTCCAAAATGTGACGCTCCTGGAAGTCGATCTTCGGACCGGGCGGACCCACCAGATACGGGTACACTGTGCCGCCATGCACCATCCCGTGGTGGGGGACCCGGTCTACACCGGAAAACAGGCCCGCCGTCTGGAGCCGGCAGTCCGCACCCTGATCGAGCCCATCCGGCGCCAGATGCTTCATGCCCTCTCCCTTGAGTTCGAACATCCCGGCACCGGCAAGAAAATGATGATCGAAGCCAACATGCCGGAGGATATGACGGCGCTGCTGGAGGCGTTGCGGGAAATAAGCACACAGGAAAGAACCTGACATCGGATTTGAAGTATATGGTTCGGGTGTCGGGTTTCAGGTGCCAGGTTTCAGGATCCAAGATACAGGATGCACGCGGTGTCTGGAGTAATGGAGTGGTGGAGTGATGGGACTTGGATCTTTACATTTTGGATTTTAGATTGCGTATTTTGGAATGCGAGGCTGGGATTGATCGGCTTAAAAGATTAAAGCTTACAGTTCAAAGCTCAAAGCTGGAAGCTGAAGGGATCGGAAAAACACCTTGACATTCCGCTCGATCACCAGAAAATGGGCGGACCCTTCGACAAGCTCAGAGTAAGTGATCCGATCGGCAAACAATTATCCATCAGCCATCAGCCAGCATCCGGCATCAAGCATCCTGTATCCTGAATCTTGCATCTTGTATCCTCCAACAACAGCCCCACCGGCACATCTGAAGTGGATTCTCCTTGACAGTCACTTATGTGGTATTTATATTGACAAACATTTCGTTAATTGGCGAAATATGAGGTATGTATGTTCGAATTTATGAACGTCACCAAGGCCCTGGCGGATGAAAATCGCGTGCGCATCCTCTTGGCGTTGAACGGACGGAAGGAGCTTTGTGTGTGCCAGTTGATCGACATGCTGGAGCTGGCCCCCTCCACGGTGTCCAAGCATCTCACCATCCTCCGGCAGGCCCGGCTGATCCTGAGCCGCAAGGACGGCCGATGGATTTACTATCGATTGAATACCGATAATGCATTCGATCTGGTCTCCGGCGCCCTGGACTGGGTGACCAAATCCATCCAGGACGACCCGCGGATCGCTGCGGACACCTCCCGATTGGATGCCATTCTGTCGCAATCGTCGGAATCCATGTGCAGCCAATAAGTCCGGTATCGTCAGATATCGATCGGAAAGCTAACCGAGACCAACTCAGGGATCAAGATCGATCGAACCGATCCAAATGTTTAGCGGATGTTGATATCCAGTAGACCAAAGGAGGTTGCATGTCCGATGCCACGACCCGGAAGCTGAGCTTCCTGGATCGCTTTCTGACGCTTTGGATTTTTCTGGCCATGTTTGCCGGGGTGATGGGGGGGTATCTGTACCCTCAAATTCGAGGGGTCATTAATCTGTTTCAATGGGGGACGACCAATATTCCTATCGCCATCGGTTTGATCCTGATGATGTACCCGCCCTTGGCCAAAGTGAGATACGAAGAGCTTCCGCAGGTATTCCGAAACGTGAAAATCCTGTTCCTGTCCCTGGTTCAGAACTGGGTGATCGGCCCCATTCTGATGTTTCTGCTGGCCATTGCCTTCCTGTCCGGGCACCAGGAGTACATGGTCGGCCTGATCCTCATCGGCCTGGCCCGCTGTATCGCCATGGTGATCGTGTGGAACGATCTGGCAGCCGGGGACCGGGAGTATTGCGCCGGCCTGGTCGCCTTTAATTCCATTTTTCAGGTACTGTTCTTTTCTCTGTATGCCTACATCTTCATCACCCTCGTACCCCGGTGGCTGGGAATGGAGGGTGCAGTGGTCGACATCTCCATCGGCCAGATCGCCGAAAGCGTCTTCATATACCTGGGTATTCCATTCATCGGCGGGATGGTTTCCAGGTTTCTGGGTCTGAAACTGAAGGGAAAAGACTGGTACGAAAGGAAATTCATCCCCGCGATCAGCCCCATCACGCTGATTGCCCTGCTGTTTACGATCCTGGTCATGTTTTCCCTCAAAGGGGAATTCATTGTCCAGTTGCCCTTTGATGTGGTGCGGATTGCCATACCGCTGTGCATCTATTTTGTGCTGATGTTTTTCGTCACCTTTTACATGTCGATGAAAGCCGAGGCCACCTACGAGCAGTCCACAACGCTGAGTTTTACGGCCGCGTCCAACAACTTTGAGCTGGCCATCGCGGTGGCGGTCGCGGTATTCGGAATCGATTCGGGGCAGGCGTTTGCGGCGGTGATCGGGCCTCTGGTGGAAGTGCCGGTGCTCATCGCGCTAGTCAACGTCGCCTTCTGGTTTAAGCGGAAATATTTTCCCTTTGAACTGAAAACGGCGATCGGGGTGTGTCATGTGCGGCATAAACCTCATGGGATGCAACATTGCGACTGACGACGATGCGGTATCAACATGGGAAGACGGAAGGCGGACTGGATACAAGATACAGGATGCAGGGTGCAAGACGCATGAAACCGGCATTCGGATGTTTATTTCTTTTGCCTGAATCCTGAGTCTTGGATCTTGTATCTCAGGGTAACCGGCCAACGGGTCAACGGGCCAACGGGCGCCGCTTTACCAGAATCGGACCGGTCCGACATCGACATGAATAAAGCCGGAATCGGGGTAGTAGCCGACACCGCCGGCTTTCAAGGCGATGGCCAGCTGACGCAGGTCGGCGGTGGGGACGTTGGGCATACGGATATCGACCGCTTTCCCAGACATGTGCAAACTGCCTTTGGCGATGCCCTTCCGGGTGTTTCGAAGGATGGCGTTGGTTTGCGGGGAGCGATACCCTGAAATGACGTGCACGGGATCATCGGTGCCCACGGCAGAGGTGATACCATGGAGCAAATCCATAAGACGATGATCGATTCTGATGATTTCGTTTGCTCGAAAATCTCTAAGGATATAGTTGACGTGATACCATCCCTTCGGATTGTATCGTCCGTTTTGCCAGTAAATGGCGAATGCGTGCTCGTCTGTATGCGCATTATACAGCGATAGCGTCTTCCGATCCGCGGGAGCATCATGCAGGACTCCCAGCGCCTGCCGTACAGGCGCTAACGCCGTTGTCACAGCGGCAAGAGCGGACGCCTTCAGAAATTGACGTCTATCGGAAACGATCGCGTTGTTTTTCTGGGTTTCACCACGTTTGGTCATTCCATTACCTTTCGGTATCGTTGCGCTGGCCATCGCACCGACCGGCATCATTTCGAGTTTCCATCAAGAAATCAATCGGAATTATCTGCCGGTCTCCACTAATCCGGACGCAAATATCGGGCCATTCTCCATTTATAGATTAAATAGTTAGATTTCAATAAGTTATATTTATTTCGGATACGTACAAGGTGATTGAACGACAATTTTTGTCACCACCGGTACCCCTTTTTGTCGGACCCTCGTCCCCTTTCCCATCCTGCAGAGAAAACATTTATCCGCCTCGGGAGGATCCACACCCTGGACCTTGAGTCCGGTTTCGGAACGGAATTCTGAAAATCGCTATAAGATGCCTGCCGTCCCGGATGATCTTAATCCGTTGTCCCTGGAATGGAGTTCCCAATGTGAATGAAATTGCCTATTTTTGGAATTTTTTTACCGCTCCAGGCGATTTCGGATGCAATCGATAATACACTAAAAAGTTTTAATTACAATAAGTTAAATGTAGACCTGCCTGCCAGGCAGATGTTGGACCGGTTTTTGCCTTGGATAGGTTTTAAATTAATCGTACACATCACCCATAACCCTTTTGCGCCGGTCTAAAAAACGCTATGAGATTTCACAGTTTCCGTCATACCGTGGTGCTGTCGGTGGCCGTATTCTTGCTCAACGGCAATGTTCATGGGCAAGAAGCACCGATCACAGAAAAATTACAGAACCGGCTTCGGGAAAGCGTCATTAACCTGGCGATTTCACCGGACCCCTCATTTACCGCCCGGCTGTCAAGCGACACCCACACGATATGGCGTGTATACGCGAGCCGAAACTTTACCCCGATGTGGTTTGATTCCTACGGACCGAAAAAAGCGTTGGCTGTCTTCCGGAATGCTATCGGTACTGCGCAGCTCGAGGGCTTGGCGCCCAGTGACTATTATTCAGACGATCTGGAGCAATTGCTTGTCGACTGTATTTCAGATTGGATGGTCCACGGAAATCCTGATTACGCCATGCTGAGCCGGGTTGATATTCTTATGACCGATCGGTTCCTGCGGTATATATCCCATCTGACGGACGGTCGAACCCGTCCGAAAACCACCGATCCGGAATGGCATGTCGAGGGCGGACCGCTGTCCGAGTACGCCCTGCTGTCGCTCTTGTCGGAGGGGGAGCCGCTGATCCGTATTTTCGACCTGTTGCGACCTCGACACACCCTGTTCAGAACCCTGCGTGTCGGCCTTCAGCAATACCATCGGATTAAGGCGCAGGGTGGCTGGCCCGCCATTCCGCAGGGGCCGCTGTTAGGCCCGGGCGACCGGGGTGCGCGTGTCCGAGTGCTGCGGAACCGCCTGATCCGGTCCCAGGATCTTCTAGCCGCTGAGCCGGATGCATTGGATCTTTTCGATGGGACGCTGGAGGCTGCGGTGCGCCATTTTCAACTGCGACATGGCCTCGATCCCGACGGTCTTGTCGGCGGTGACACCCTGGCTGCCCTGAATGTTCCGGTCGAGGTGCGCATAAACCAAATCCTGCTAAATTTGGAACGATTAAGATGGCTTCCGAATGGGCTTGGGGAGAGATATCTATTTGTGAACATCACCGAATATCGATTGCATATTGTTGAAGCGGACAGGATTGTCGAAACACTGGATGTGATTGTTGGTCGGAGGGACCGTCCCACGCCCAGTATCAGCGGTCAGATGCGGTATATGATGTTAAACCCGTATTGGTTCATTCCCCTCCGTATTGCAAAAGAGGATATCCTGCCCAAGATCCAGCAAAATCCGGATTATTTGACGCGTCAGAATATTCGCGTATTTAGAGATTGGTCGCCGGATGCTCCGGAGATTGAGCCGTCATCAATCGAGTGGGCAAATGTGACTTCCGATAATTTCGGTTTCAAGCTCCGCCAAGATCCCGCGGATACCAATGCTCTGGGTAAAGCGAAATTTGTCTTTCCAAATAAGTTCGAGATATTCATTCACGACACGCCCGCCCGCGTCTTGTTCCAAAACTCCCGGCGCGATCTCAGTTCAGGGTGCATCCGTATCGACAGGCCGTTGAAACTGGCGAAGGCACTCATCGACGGCAACCCGCACTGGACGCCGGATGCGCTGGCCGATGCGCTTCGCAAGCCCCAGCAGACAGCTGTCATGCTGTCGGATCCAATACCGGTATATATTCTTTATTTGACCGCCTGGGCTGCCGAGGATGGTGCGGTTCACTTTCGGGATGACATTTACAGCCGTGACCAGCATCTGTACACTGCAGTTGCGTCTGTGGCATCGGATCCGCCGCCACTGTGGGCAAACCGCAGTCTCTCCGAGCAGGGTATTTCCATACAAGGGATCGCTTCGCATACGACGGCTGTCTTTGGCATGGCCCGGATGGGAGGGACTCCCGGTCCGATGGCAGATTCAGGCCATTCTGTCCATAACGGCGTTGCCACCGGCCTCAGGATATTCGATCGTCGCATTATCCAACCTCAACGCGTCGGCAGAGAACCGGAGCATCCTGCCGGTATGGATCTGGCGACAGGCAGGCTGGATGCGTAATTCTGCCCGCCCGCCGGAGGCGGGTAAACCCTGGTCGCCTTTGGCGCCGCCGGAGGCGGGTAAACCCTGGTCGCCTTTGGCGCCGCCGGAGGCGGGTAAACCTCTGGCGGGCTGGATACTGGATGCTGGATACTGGAAACTGGATTCTGGATATTGGATGCTGATGGATCCAAGATACAAGATGCAGGGCTCTTGGAGAAATGGAGTGGTGGCGTACCGGAACGCGATTTTGAGGATATCCAGTACTCCGTCACTCCATCACTCCTGCCTTTAGGTGCTTTCATCCCGCGGGCCAACGGGCTAACGGGCTAACTGGCCGACGGGCCAACGGGCTAACGGGCCAACCGGCCAACGGGCTAACGGGCTAACGGGATACTGGATTCTGGATGCTGGATATAAGCCGGAGGTTGTCTTCCGAGGTTTAAGAATCAGGTGTCAGGTGTCAGGAAACCGGCCAAACTGGCAAACCGGCTAACCGGCCAACGGGCGCACGGGCCAACGGGCAGACGGGCAAACGGGCTAAAGGGCCAACGGGCTAACGGGCCAACCGGATTCAAGATGCAAGATGCAGGGTGCAAGACGCATGAAACTGGCATCCGGATGTTTATTTCTTTTGCCTGAATCCTGAGTCTTGGATCTTGTATCTCAGGGTAACCGGAAAACAGGCTAAAACGGCAAACGGGCACACGGGCCAACGGGCCAACGGGCCAACGGGCAAACGGGCCGCTCAACAGACCCAAAAAAAGCCCACGAAGAACAGCCTAGTCTTCGTGGGCTTTGGTATCGTATAAAACTGTAACGCCTATAGTTCCTTGCTCAGGCCGCTTCCTTATCTTTGTTGTAACAGATTCGGCAACAGCCCAGGCAGCGGTTCGCCTCGGCCAGGGCATCGCTTTCCTCAAGAACCAGGTCGGCCTCCTCGAAGGACTGGATCCGCTCGGCCACATCCATCTCCGGCATTTCGGCCCGCTTTTTCTGGACCACTCCATTGACCGATTCGAACAGCGATTCCGGTATGTGCTTTTTCTGAAGGGATTTGGGTACCGGTACAAGCTCCTCTTCGGACAGATACATGTGGATCGCCCGGGCCGCCCGTCGGCCACCGCCGATGGCTTCCACCACCAGGGAGGCGCCTGTGTAGGAATCGCCCGCCGTGAAAATATAGGGGACACTGCTTTGAAGAATCTCGGGATCGGCGTCGATGGTGTTCCACCGGGTGGTCTGCAGGTTCTGGATGGCATCTTCCTTTTCAATGAAGCTGACATCCGGTCCCTGACCGATGGCCGTCACCAGCATGTCGATTTCCATCAGGGTTTCCGAACCTTCGATGGGAACCGGTCGCCGCCGCCCACTGGCATCCGGTTCACCCAATTCACATTTCTGGAACTCGAAGTGGGTGACCTGATCGTTTTCGTCGCCAATCACCCGGACCGGTGCGGCCAGAAAGTGAAAGTTAACGCCTTCGTGATCGGCCGCCTCGATCTCCACATCATTGGCTGGCATTTCCTTCCGGGTTCGACGATAGACCAGGGACACTTCTTCAGCCCCCAACCGCACCAGCGTACGCACGCAGTCGATGGCCGTGTTGCCGCCGCCGATCACCACGCACTTTTTGCCGATGGGGATCGCATCCTCGTCACTGTCTCCCTGCTGGTGGCGGGCGAACCGGGTCAGAAAATCGATGCCCGTGTAGCAACCGTTCAGATCTTCCCCTTCGGCCCGGAGCGTGTAGTCGTTCCAGGCACCGACGCCGAGGAAAACCGCATCAAATCCTTCTTCCCGCAGGGAGACGGTCGTAAAATCAACGCCAAGCGTGGCATTGGACCGGTAATCAATGCCCAGATTCAAAATCCCGTCGATTTCCCACTGAAGAACTTCCTTGGGAAGCCGATACTCCGGAATTCCGTAGCGGATCATTCCGCCCAGTTTGGGCATGGCATCGAGGATGGTCACATCGTGCCCGAGGCGGCGCAAAAAGTAAGCGCAGCTCAGTCCGGCCGGACCACCGCCCACCACCGCTACTTTTTTACCCGTCGGCACGGCGCAGGGGATCGGCAACCGTTCTCCGGAATTCATTTCATAATCCGCCGCGAACCGTTTGAGCTGGTTGATGGACACCGCTTCATCTTCGATCCCCCGGCGGCAATAATCTTCACAGGGGTGGGGACAGACCCGTCCGCAGGAAAGGAGCAGGGGATTCCGTTCACGGATGGTGTTGACCGCACCGGCGTAATCTCCGTCACGAACCTGGGCAATGTATTTCGGGATGTCAATTTCCGCCGGGCAGGTCTGCTGGCACGGGGCCAGGGCATCGTCCTCTTGGTTGAAATGGAGCAATCGCTCGGACATGGTCCTGACGTGGACGATTCCTTTGGGGCAGGCGGTCTCACAGGCGCCGCAGCCGACACATTTGGCCTCGTCCGCCACCGGAAACCCGTCCGGCCCCATGTGGATGGCATCGAAAATACACGACTTGACGCAATCACCGTATCCGAGACATCCGATCGTACAGACCTTTCTGCCACCCAGAAGGGCTTCAGCCGCCCGGCAGCTGGGTGCGCCCTGATAGGTGTAGCGATCGTCCGCACGGGTGCCGCCGCTGCATTCGTTTTTGGAAAGCAGGGGCTCGGCCGCTCCGACCTCCATGCCCATGACTTCGGCTACATTGGCCGCCGTTTCCATGTCGGAGATGACACAGACCGTTGGCTTGGCCTTGCCGTCGACAACGGCCACGGCCGCAGCGGAACAACCGGTAAATCCGCACCCGCCGCAGTTGGCACCGGCCAGAAAGTATTCCACCTGGGCGATTCTCGGATCTTCGTAGACATAAAAAATCTTCGAGGCCAGGCTCAGTATCGACCCGCACGCGCCTCCGAGAATCAGCATGAAAAGTAAGGATTCAATCACATCGGACTCCTAATAGGGTTTAAACGCGTCTCCGCTCAAACTAAAAACAGGCGCCCTTTAGCAACTGATGCCGGGGTGCCTGAGTGTATCTGTCAATTTACGCGTCACGGATAACCAAATTTGTAATCCCGACTCCTTGCCAAGCGGCCCATTGGGTAAGGTGCAGTCATGATGATGTGCCGGGCCGGGCAAATCGGGGCATCCCATAATTATATGCCCTGAATATTAGCTGCAGTAACCTCCGTCAAGGCTCGGACGCGATGTTCCGGCCGGCCAACCAGCGGATTACACCATCCCCTTGAAAGCGAAAAATGCCATGGACAAAACGCCCGCGGCGACCAGCCCGATGGCCGTGTCCTGAAGCGGTTTCGGTACGCGGGCCAGGAGAACCTTTTCCCGGATGCCGGCGAACAGGATCAGGGCCAGTCCAAAACCAATGGCATAGGCAAATGACGAAATCAGGGACTGGAAAAATGTATACTCCTCGTTCACGTTGAGGAGGCAGACACCCATGACGGCACAGTTGGTGGTGATCAGGGGAAGAAAAATACCCAGACCGGCGTAGAGCGCCGGAATGCTCTTCTTCAAAAACATTTCCACAAACTGAACCAGGGACGCAATCACGAGGATAAACGCGATGGTCCGGAGAAATTCGAGCCCGAATTTTACCAGGACAAAGGTATTGACGACCCATGTGATGATGCCGGCCATGACCAGAACAAATACGACAGCAAAGGACATGCCCACGGCGGTCTCCATCTTTTTGGAGGTTCCGAGGAACGGGCAGTTGCCCAGATATTGGGCCAGCAAGATGTTATTGATCAGGATGCAACTGACAACCAGAACGATGATGTCACCCATTGCTTATCTCTCCTATTTTTTCCCGACCATGTTCATGACAGCCAGCATCAGGCCAAGGACGACAAACGCTCCGGGGGCTTCTATCATGAAGGTAAACGGCTCGAAAGAGGATGGAAAAATCTGAATCGGTTTTTCCCAGAAGGTCAGCATACCGGTGCCGAACAGTTCGCGTACGGCTCCCAGCGCGGCCAGGGACAGGGTAAATCCGATGCCGATACCCAGACCGTCGGCAATCGATTTGACCAGTCCGTTCTTGGAGGCAAACGCCTCGCTGCGGCCCAGTACGATGCAGTTTACGACGATCAACGGAATGAAAATGCCGAGCTTCAGAAAGAGCGGATAGGCATAGGCCTGCATGACCAGCTCTACGACGGTTACAAACGTGGCGATAATAATAATGAAACAGGCGATGCGTACTTTTGGCGGAATGACTTTCCGAAGTGCAGAGACCAGCAGGTTCGAACAGAGCAGGACAAAGGTTGTCGCCAAGCCCATGCCGATGCCGTTTTCAACGGTTTTGGTGACTGCCAGAACCGGGCACAGACCCAACACCAAACGGAACGGGGCAATTTCATCCCACAGCCCTTTTGTGAATTCCTGCGCAATCGTCTTGGCCATCGGTTACTCCCTATTTTGCAAATGTTTTCATTTGTTCTTCGATCTGCGGCTTCAAGCGTTGGAAAACCTGGGTGGCATCGGTGACGGCAATGGCCACACCCCGGGTGGTGACGGTGGCACCGGACAGCGCATCCACCTGCCCGCCGTCTCCCTTGACCTTGAACCCATCGGCCAGGGCCATTCCCTTGAACTGGGCCTTGAATGCCTCATCGGTTGCCGCCCGCGATCCGATACCCGGGGTTTCCGCGTGGGTGGTCATGCCGATACCCTTCAGGTTGCCCTCTTCCGGATTGACTCCCACCATGACCGCAAGGTCCCCACCGAAACCTTTCCCGGCACCTTCCAGGCACACGGCGCTCGGTGTGCCGTTGAACACGCCCACGAAAAAGCTCCGTTCAACGTCGCCATCCATAAGCTTGAAACGGTCGGCGATGGGATCGTTGTCGCTACCCTCGAGAATGGCTTTGATGGCGGGGCCCTTTACAAAGGCCAGCTGCTGGTTTTCGATCTGTTCCGCGGTGTTGTCCTTGATCGCCGCGAGAAGCCCGCCGGAAAACGAGCTCAAAATTGTGAGCACCACCACCATCTTGATCATTTCACCCATGTTAGACCACCTTTCCGACTGCTTTGGGTCTGATCCTGTCAAGCAGGGGATTGGCACAGTTCATTACGATGATCGCGAACGCCGTGCCTTCGACGTACACGCCGATATTGCGAATGAGAATGGTCAGCATACCGCAACCGGCACCATAAATGAGCATCGGGATGAAGTTCACCGGAGAGGAAGCGTCATCCGTGGCCAGGAAAAATGCGGCCAGGAGCGTGAATCCGGTGAACATATGGAAAAAGGGCCCGGCATACTGGTCCGGATTGGCGATGTTGAACAGAAACGCCGTCACAAAAATGCCGGCCAGGTAGGACAGAGAAATTTCCCATCGGATAAAACCCCTTACGATGAGATAAATGCCGCCGGCAATCAAGCCCAGCCCGAATGTGCTGCCGATGCCCCCGATTTGCTGGCCGGAAAGGAGATTCCATGCAGTGAAGGTGTCCAGTTCGGCCGCTCCAAAATATTTGGCGACCCACAGGGGAAAGGCGGTATCAAAACCAAATTCGAAATTGACCAGGGCAGCGTTGAAATCAAACCGGTTGGGCCAGGAGATAAGCAGGATGCCGTATCCGATGAGCGCCGGATTGAATGGATTGCCCCCGATACCCCCGAATATCTGTTTCCCGACGATGACCGCGACAAAGGTGCCGGTGATCACCAGCCACCAGGGCGATGCCGCGGGAAGCAGCATGCCGAACAACAGTCCGATCAACGCGGCATTGCCGTCGCCAAGGGTCTCCGGGCGTTTCGTGGCCCTATTCGCTATAAGTTCCCAGATCATGGCGCTGGAGACCGACAGACACAGGACCGCCAGGGCCTGGGCGCCGTACTGGGTCAAACCGAAAAGGGCCGCCGGCAGGGCTGCAACGATGATGTTGTAGTTGCGTTCAGCGACACTGCTGCCGTTATGCCAGAAGGGGGCATGGGAAACGATGAATTTCTTCTGCTCAAACATTCTCCGCCTCCTCCGCCTCTGCGGCCTGAAGCCGGCTCAGTTCATATTTCGCCAGGCGGATGTATTGAAAGATCGGTATTTTCGAAACACACACAAAGCTGCACAACCCGCAGTCCACACATGAATACAGATCATAAAGATCGGCTGCGTCCTCATACTGGCCGGCTTCCAGAAAGCGGACCAGCATGCTGACCTGAACCTTAGTCGGGCAGGTTCGGATACATTCCCCACAGTTGATGCACGGATAATCGGACACGAAAGAGACGGCCTGGCTGTCCTGGACCATGATGGCATCCGTGTCTGCCTGGATCGGGTACGTGTCCGAAAAAACCGCCGATCCGGTCATGGGCCCGCCGAGGATCAATCGATCTCCTTCGCCGAGGCTTTCACCATAGTCCCGCAGAATTCTGCCCACTGGAGTTCCGAGTTTCACGGAAACCATGGTTTTGCTGCCGTCTTTGCGGATCAGGGTGATGGCTTTCTTCGTGGGAATGCTGCCGGATTCGAACGCTTTTCCAATGTTGGCCACCGCTTCTGCACTCATCATGGCCACGCCGGCTTCGGCCAGTGTCCTTCCGGCAGGGATGGGCTCTCCCAAGACGGCATTGGCGATCATGCGCGGATTTGCCGATGGGTAGGCGGGTGACACTCCGAAGACTTCGGCCTCGAGCGATCCGATTCCCTGGACAATATCGGACGGCAGGGCCACCACAATCCGGTCAACCCCGGTGATTTCCCTCAGCAGATGGAGACCCTGCTCCACCTCGGCGGTTTCCGCCGTGATCACATACTTGTTGGTGTCCACCATCAGATCCGAGTCCGCTCCAGAGACAATCAGCACGTCGATGGGATGGTCCGGATCTCCAAACACACTCAAATCCGGCATTCCGGGTACACACCCGAGGAAATTTTTGGCAGCCTCCAGACTCGGGCTGGCAGCCGCCTCGGTGAACTGGTTGTCGGGTTCTTCCTCGTCTGAAACCTCAATGGTGACGGCTGCGTATCTCCGACCAAAATCCCCTGCGAAGGGTTCGATTCCTGCCACTGTTCCGGTCACCGGAGAGACAACGTAAGCCATGGACTCCGGAAACAGCGCCAATTTTTGACCGGTCTTGACCGCATCCCCGGGTTTCAGATCAATGGCATCGCTCCGATTGTACTCACCGGGATGAAGAACGGTCAAGTTCCCCGGGACATTGGGCGTTTCCAGCAGGGCCGGAACCTCGGCAAAGGGTCGGTACTCTACATCGGTTGAGGCAAGACGGATGAACGATTGTTTCAACATAGTTCAGCCTTCTCTGAGAATGTGATGAGGCAACGACGGTTGCAGCCGCCTCGATTTAGATTTACAGGTAATGGCATTCGTTACATTCGACAGGGCCGGCACCGTAATCCTCGTGGCAGTTAATGCACTGAATATGGAATGCATCACCCCGCTTGAGCATTTCCGTGTCCTCGATTTCATCGGGTTCGTGACAATCAGCGCAGGACTGGGGAAATGTTCCATCCACCGGCAGGTTATGACAATCTCCGCAAGCAACCAGCGCGGACTCGTCATCCGATGGGTGGTGGTGGCAATCCATACAGGACAGCGCGTATCCTGCGTCTGATGCGTGGGTTTTATGGTCAAATAGGACCTTGCCGGCGACCACATCGAACACCATGCGGATCGGCTCCTCCGACTGGTTTGCCGGAGCAACGGCGTAACCCAACACCCCTATGATCAGCAGCACGACGACCGCACCATAGGTCAGCTTCAATTCCTTATTCGGCGCCATACGACTTAAGCCCTTTCAATGTCATATAGATGGGGGGGATGAGACGAATCAGACGGTTGCCTACCATAACGATAGGCCGCTTTCAAGGCATTTTTTTACGGGATTATCGGTTGGATGCTGTTTCCCCGCCAATGCAGAGTCCGCAGGTGGCGCAATCGCTCATGGGGCATGGCGGAGTGACCCTGGCCTCGATAGCCCGACGGAACTCTTTCCACAAAAATGTTTTCCGAATCCCGTGGTCGATGAAATCCCAGGGCAAGTGTTCATCCCGGTCCCGCGGCCGGAGGACGAAATAGTCCGGGTTGACCGGAGAGGCTTTGAGGGTTTGTGGCCAGTTCCCATTTCGGCGGTGAGCCAACTCGAGGATATCGCCGGCTCGACGGTCACCCCTGGCCAGAAGGGCCTGGATATACGCCCATCGAGGTACATCGGCATGGACCCGGACATTGGGGACCCGTTTTAATCCTTGTTTTACACGCTTAATTTTTTGCTTCAGCTGCCGGATGTCGTCCATTGCCGCCCACTGAAACGGCGTAACGGGTTTTGGGACAAAAGAACTGATGCTGACGGTGATGTCTCCAATCCGTTTTCGGGCGCGACTGGATTGCAGAAACCGGTGCTTGATCCGCTTGCACAGTCCGATGATCGCGTCCACGTCTTCGGTTTCTTCCGTGGGCAAGCCCACCATAAAATAGAGTTTCAGGTTCGGAATGCCCCCGGCCACCAGGGACTCTGCAGCAGTCAGCACCGTTTCCTCGTCGAGGCCCTTGTTGATGACGTCCCGCATTCTCTGGGATCCGGCATCCGGCGCAATGGTCGCCGTTTTCACACGGCTTCGATGCATCAGGTCGATCAATTCCGGAGACAGGGCATCCGCACGGAAGGAACTGAACGACAATCGTGCTTCCTGGCGGCGAATATCAACACACAAATCGCTTAAGCCCGGAAGATCGGAAACCGCCGTGCCCACCAGGCCGGTCCGATCGGTTAATCGACTACCGGCGGCGATGTCTGCTTTCAGTTCGGCCATGGGACGAAACCGGGGTGGACGGTAGATAAAACCGGCACTGCAAAACCGGCATCCGTGGGGACAGCCACGGGACACTTCAATAAGGAAGCTCCGGTCGAAGGTGGTATCCGGGGTCAACACCGATGAGCAGGTGGAGGTTCCGGACAGGTCTTCCAGGTAAGGCCTGCGGATGGTGTCGGGCACATCCTCAATAGGTGCCCTGGTGATCGGAACCCCGTTCCGTCGATAGGTCTGCCGGTAGAACGCGGGGATATATGCTCCGGGCACCTGCCGGGCCAGGGCCAGCAATTGCTCCCGTTTCGGGGCATCGGGATATCCCCGTAATACATCGATCAGTTCCGTCAGGATGACTTCGGCGTCCCCGATGAGAACCGCATCCAGAAATGGGGCGATCGGTTCGGGATTGAGCATACAGGCGACACCCCCGGCGACGATCAGCGGCGTTTTGCCGTTTCGATCCCTGGCCCGGAGCGGAATACCGGAGCGATCCATTATGGTGAGCAGGTTGGGGTAGTCGTTTTCAAAGGATATGGAGACGGCCACGACCTCGAAATCCATCAAGCGTCGCCGGGACTCCACACTCACCGGACGGTCGGTGGTATTCGCCGGGAGAAAGACCCGCTCGCCGACCACATGGTCCATCCGGTTCAGGAGACGGTAGACGGTCTGGAACCCGAGGTTCGACATGCCCACATGGTAGGTGTTCGGATAGACCAGGGCCACCGCAGTGCGGCCCGCCCAGGGCTTGTAGATCGCGCCTTCTTCGGAAGGGGCGTCGAGTGCATGTCGGCGTGACTTTTTCATGGCATGTCAGGTTAAGGACGTTTTCCGCAAAGGCGCAAAGTCCACAGAGATTATTCATTATTTTGCTTTTCGCTGAGAGGGCGAAAAGCAAAACGCTCACCCATCCGTCTGATCCCGTCGCATATGGATAACGAACTGAGAACTCGGTGGATTTACCTTTTATGAAGCGCGGTCCTTTTTCAGAATCCCCCTCTCAGGGATTCTGAATAAAGACTACTCCTCTGCGATCTCTGCGTCTTTGCGGTGATCATTTTTTTTTGCACCACACCGGAGCGCTTATCCACAACGTACGGGCAATGACAGGGATTTTCAAGGGGAGGTCGGGTTTCCCCCGTTGGGGGAGGAGAACAGGGGAAACCCGATGAAGGCCGTTTGACAGGGTTGGGAGCGGGAAGGGGAGGAAGATGTCAGTCGGCCTTTCGTCGTAAAAACGTCGGTATTTCCAAATCGCTGTTGTCGATGACGATGCCTTTATAGCCCCGATAGGTCGCACCGCCGGATTCACCGGCGGTTTCTTGTCGGCGGATAAACGTGGGCTCGTCGTAATCAACAGCGGATTTCAAGTCGGACGGCGTAACGTCGCGAACTATACCTCGAAGTTTCGTATCTCGCATGATCGGGGAGATCTTCCGCTCTTCCCCGGAGTCGATCCCCGTCGCAATGACCGTGACGTGCATTTCATCTTCCAGGGATTCGTCGACAACGGCACCCCAGATGATTTCGGCGTCTTCGCCCACTTCATTGTAGATACGATCGGAGGCCTCCGTCATCTCCTCCATGGTGAGATCGCTGGTGCAGGTAATGTTCATCAACACGCCTCGGGCACCGGAAATGGAAATGTCTTCCAGCAGCGGATGGGAGATGGCCCGCTCGGCGGCTTCGATAGCCCGGTTTTCACCGCTGGAAATGCCGATTCCCATGATGGCCATGCCGGCCTTGGACATGGTGGTCCGAACATCGGCGAAATCGAGATTGACCAGCCCGGGCATCATGATCAGATCGGTAATCCCCTTGACGGAGTGAAGGAGTATTTCATCGGCCTTCCGGAACATCTCGACCATCTTTGCATTTTTCGATGCCAGCCCGCGCAGACGGTCGTTGGGAATGGTGATCACCGTGTCGGCCACCTCTCTCAGGGCATAAATACCCTCTTCGGCCTGGCGGAGCCGTTTCTTACCTTCGAAGGAGAAAGGTTTTGTGACCACGGCGACCGTCAGCGCACCCACCTCTTTGCAGAGTTCCGCGATGACCGGCGCGGCCCCGGTGCCTGTCCCGCCACCGAAACCGGCGGTGATAAACACCATGTGGCTGTCGCCCAGGGCCTCTTTCAGGATTTCCTGGTTCTCAAGGGCGGCCTGTCGGCCCACTTCGGGATTGGCCCCGGCACCCAACCCTTCCGTAAGTTTTTCGCCCATCTGGATTTTTATTTCCGCTTTGGAAATATCCAGGGCCTGGCAGTCGGTGTTGGCGGTAATAAATTTGACCCCCTGGAGACCGGAGTCAATCATATTGTTGATGGCATTCCCCCCGGCACCACCGACACCGATGACCTTTATTTTTGCCGTTTTGTCACTTTCCACATACGTGAACATGAGTTCCCCCTTTGTTTCGATTCTTTTCCCGGCCGTTTATATGACGTCTTTAAACCACTGTTTCATCCGGCCCATGACACGATTGAAAATATTCGCGTCACGAATCCGAAATTTATGTGAAGGTTGGTTGCGGGCCCCGTACAGGACCAGACCCACACCGGTGGCGTACATCGGGTTGTTGACCACATCGACAAGTCCGCTGATGCCCCGGGGTTTTCCGACACGGACCGGCAGGTTGAAGACCGATTCGGCAATATCGGCCACACCATTCAGCAGGGACGTGCCGCCGGTCAGGACGACTCCCGAATTGATCAGGCTTTCCATCCCCGCCCGGAATATTTCCCGATGCACCAGCATGAACATCTCTTCCATGCGAGGTTCGAGGATTTCCCCGAGGATCTGCCGCGGCAGCTTGCGGGGTTTATGACCGCCCATGCCGGGCACCTCGATGGTGTCGTCGGGGTTGATGTTTAGAGCGATGCAGGTACCGTATTTGGTTTTGATTTTTTCCGCTTCGGCCAGGGGTGCCCGCAACCCGATGGCGATGTCGTTGGTCAGGTTGTTCCCTCCCAAGGCCAGAACGAAGGTGTGCTTGATATTTTTCCCGGTGAATATCGCCAGGTCCGTGGTCCCGCCGCCCAGGTCGATGAGTGCCGTGCCGAGTTCCTTTTCTTCATCTGTAAGGACCGATTCTCCAGAGGCCAGAGACTCCAGGACGATATCGCAGACATCGAGCCCGGACCGGTTGGCGCATTTGACGATGTTGTGAGCGGAGGTAACCGCGCCGGTCACGATGTGAATCTTTGCTTCCAGGCGGACGCCGGCCATGCCGATGGGGTTGTGAATACCGGCCTGGTCATCGACGATGAATTCCTGGGGCAACACGTGGATGACTTCCCGGTCCATGGGAATCGCCACCGCCCGGGCGGCGTCGATGACCCGGTCCACGTCGTGTTGAGTGATTTCCGTTCCTTTGATGGCAACAATACCGTGGCTGTTGAATCCGGTAATGTGGCCGCCCGCGATGCCGGCAAACACCGAAGAAATCTCGCAACCTGCCATCAGTTCGGCCTCCTCCACGGCTTTCTTGATGGAGTCGACGGTCGACTCAATGTTGACCACCACTCCCTTTCGCAAACCGATGGACGGATGGGTCCCGATGCCAATAATATGGATGTCGCCTCGGGAGACCTCCCCCACCACGGCACAGATTTTCGTGGTGCCGATGTCCAGGCCGACAATGATTTCCTCATTTCTGTGCATTTAGACCTCCTCCTGGTCCCCTTCGGGGGATTCCGGGGTGACAACAATCCGATTGGCGTGGTTCAAATCGATCGATTCGTAATTGAGGGATTGACCGCTGCGGTTCAGGTAGAGTATCGCGGATCGCAGCCGTTCGTATTTGGCCGGGTAATTCTCGTATCCGAGCTTGATCACCTTGGTCGCGTCAAAGGCATGAAGCGTCAGTCCGATTTCACGGTCCACCGAGATCCGTCTGAGCGCATGGTTCGGGAGTATGGAGCCGGTTTTCTCCCCGAGGCGCAGCACTTGCATCACCGACGCATAGGCGGTACTGCCCGTTTTGCCGGAAACCCGGATGTCGGAAAATTCCAGTCCGGTGATCAGCGGCAGGGCCGTGGGGTCCGACCGATTCATCTCTTTGAAAATTTCGCCATGACGGTTAACGAGAAATCGACGCCCCAGATCCAGTACGGCCAGTGGTTGATGCTCCCTCACCCGGATACGGATACGATCGGGCAGTTCTCGGGAAACCTCCGCATCGGCGATCCACGGATGGGCCATCAAGCGTTTGCGCACCAGGACCAGGTTGACCGACAGAATATTCACGCCCGTGGTCAGTTGTGCCTGCTCCAGTACCGTTTGTTCGGATAAACGGCCGTCGCCGATGACGGATAGCTGCCTGGCATGGAAATAATGGCATTGGGTCATGTAGTCATACCCGAAGACAAACAGCGCACTCATGCCGACCACCGCCAGCGAACCCAATGTGAGCTTGGCGGCCATCAAAAACCCATTCCGGGTTTGGGCACGTTGTTTTGCCGCACTGTTTTTGTAGTAATTTTTCTTCATGAATCTACGATCCGACAATATGCACTTCGGGTTTCAGATCGATATCGTATTTGTCGTTCACCGTCTCCTGGATCAACTCCATCAAAGACAGAATATCTGCCGCTGACGCCTTTTCCCGGTTGATGATATAATTGGCATGGTGTGTCGATATCGCTGCGCCGCCGATCTGTTTCCCCTTCAAGCCGGCCGCCTCGATCAGTTGCCCGGCCGGTGCTTCGCCCGGCGGATTTCTGAAAAAGCAACCGGCGCTGGGCAACCGCGTGGGTTGACTGGCGCGACGGTCGGCTAATAGTTTTGTTGCCTCGCGCTTCAGGGATGCCGGGTCCGCCGGCGTCAGGCAGAACACCCCTCGAACAATGATCGGTTGAGCTTTCTCCGAAGTCATGGGTTTCCAGGACAGCGTCCGGTAGCTGAAGTCCATGTCGGCGCGACGGAGTATCTGTTCGGTGCCATCGGGCTGCAGCACATAAAGCTCGCGAAGCACTTCGCTCATCCAGCCAAGTCTGGTACCGGCATTCACTCGGATCGCCCCGCCAACGGTTCCGGGAATGCCCAGGGCAAAGTTCATCCCGGCAAGGCCCTTGTCCATGGCGTATCGGCAGAATTCCTGAAGCCGACACCCGGCACCAGCTGTCAGCCCAATCCCTTCCGACGCGTCGCCGGTATCGGCGATATCCCGAAATGCGCCGGTCAGGACGATGACCAGCCCCCGGATCCCCGAATCCCGGACCAGAAGGTTGGTGCCGCCGCCGATGACCAGAAACGGGAGATGCCGCTCTCCCGCGCCCCGGATCAACCGGACCAGGGTCGTGAGGTCCCGGGGCCTGGCCAGGACATCGGCCGGACCGCCGACCCGAAATGAGGTATGCCGGCTCATGGGCTCGTTCAACCGGACATCCTGTCCGAGAAGGTCCAGAAGCCATTGTGCGGTATCCGAGTCGATTCCCATTGCCGGCCCTTTTGTGGTGTCCGTGCGCCATCGATCTGTCAACGTGATGCTTTCAACCGTTCCAGCAGCTGGTCACCGGCTTGCCAGACGTTGCCCGCACCGAGAGTGAGCACGATATCGCCGGGTTTTGCTGTTTCCGCCAGAGTCTCCACGGCATGGTCGATGCCGTCCACATAGACCGCATCCTTGTGCCCGTGGGCCCGAATCCCTTCATAGAGCCCCACGCCGTCGACACCTTCGATAGGCGGCTCCCCGGCGGGATATATCGGCAGCACGACGAGCAGGTCGGACTGGTAGAAGGCCCGCGTGAATTCGTCGAACAGCGCCCGCGTGCGGGTGTACCGGTGGGGCTGAAAGACGACCACCAGTCGCCGGTCCGGCCAGCTGTCCCGTGCCGCCGCCAGAGTCGTTTTGATTTCCGTGGGATGATGCCCGTAATCGTCCACAATCGTGATGTTCTGGGCGTCACCTTTTATTTCCAGCCGCCGCTGGACGCCTTCGATGGTTTCCAGGGCGCTTTTAATGATGTCAAACGGGATATGCAACTCGCTGCCGACAGCGATGCTCGCCAGGGCGTTGTTGACATTGTGCACTCCGGGCAGATTCAATCGGATGTCCCCGAGGCGGCTGCTGTCGCGGTATACGCTGAACATGCTTTGAAGCCCCTTGGTGCGGACGTTTCGCGCCTGAAAGTCGGCCTGACTGCTGAGCCCGTAGGTGGTGGTCCGCTTTTTAATCTGGGGGATCAGGTCCTGGATGGCTTCGTTGTCCAGGCAGAGCACCGCCAGGCCGTAAAACGGGATTCTGTCGATAAAGGCCAGAAACACTTCCTTGATGTTCGCTAAATCCTCGTAGAAATCGAGGTGCTCCCGATCGATGTTGGTGACCACGGCGATGGTCGGGGACATTTTCAAAAAGGAGCCGTCACTTTCATCGGCCTCGGCGACGATGAAATCTCCCCGCCCAAGCACCGCATTGGCATCGATGCTTTTTAGCTTGCCGCCGATCACCACCGTCGGGTCGAGCCCGCCTCGCGCCAGGACTTCCGCAACGATGGAGGTGGTCGTGGTTTTACCGTGGGCGCCGGCAATGGCCACGCTGTATTTGAGCCGCATCAGTTCCGAGAGCATTTCGGCCCTGGGGATGACCGGCACCGATCCGGCAAGTGCCGCCTGGACTTCCGGATTGTCGGCGGCCACCGCAGAAGAGGTGACGACCACGTCTGCTTCACCCACGTGCTCGGCGGCATGACCGATGCGAATGGCCCCGCCCAGTTCCGACAGCCGGTCCGTGATGCCCGACGCGGCCAGGTCCGACCCGGAGACCTTATAGCCCAGGTTCAGCAGCAGTTCGGCAATACCGCTCATGCCGATGCCGCCGATGCCGACAAAATGGATATGGTATTTTTTTAGATACATGGCCTCCACATGCCTGCCGCCGGGTTCCGACGGCTAGGGGTTGATCAGTTGCCGATAACAGTCATCCACAATAACCGCTGCCGCATCCGGTCTGCCGAAGGCAGCAGCCTTTCGGCCCATCGCCCGCAGCGCATCCGGGTGGTCAGCATAAAATTGAATCCGTTGTGCCAGCAGGGCGCCGGTCAGCTCCGATTCCATGATCATTTCCGCCGCACCCTCATCGACCAGGGCGCCGGCATTGAGCCGCTGGTGGTCGTCTGCCGCGTGGGGAAAGGGGATAAACAGGATCCCCTTGCCGATGGCTGTGACTTCGGCCACCGTTGTGGCCCCGGCCCGGCAAACGACCAGATCCGCCTGCCGATAATTCCGGGCCATGTCGTGAAAAAACGGTTTTGCGTTGCCGGAAACACCGGCGGTTCCATAGGCCGTCCGCACCGGGGTTTCATCTGCCGATCCGGTTTGATGGATGAACCGAAACTGCCGGCGGTCCCGGAGCAGGGGCAGCGCGTCGATCACCGCCCGGTTGATCGCGTGGGCCCCCTGGCTGCCGCCGACGATCAGAACCGTAAAGAGCGGCTTTCCGGCAACCGCGCCACTGTCCCGGTTTTCCTCATCGGCTATGAATTCCCTGCGCACCGGATTACCGGTCACCAACGATTTCGCCGGTCCGAGGCGGTCGGCGGTTTCCGCAAACGTGACATAAATTCTGTCGGCCACATGTGAGAGCATGCGATTCGTTATCCCCGGCAACAGATTTTGTTCGTGCAGCGCCGTGCGGATTCCCAACAACCAGGCACCGAGAACCACCGGGGCGGAGGAGTAGCCACCCACCCCGAGGACCAGGTCCGGCCTGAAACGGTGCAGCATGCCCAGCGCTTGGACGAGCCCCACCGGGATTCTGGCCGACGCGCGAAGTCCCCGCCAGAGGCCCCGCCCCTTGATACCTTCGGCGGACACCGATCGATGCGTAAAACCGGCGCGGGCGACAGCGTCCTTCTCGAACGGCTTATCCGTTCCGATAAACAGTACCCGACTGGCCGGGTTCCGGTGCATGATCTCCTGGGCGATGGCGATGCCGGGAAACAGATGGCCTCCGGTGCCGCCGCCGGCCACCACGAGACGGATGGCTCTGGGCTTCGGGGAATCCACGTCATCCCTCCCCTCCAATGTTCATCAGAATTCCGATGGCCGCCATGTTGAACAGCAACGAGCTGCCACCGTAGCTGAGAAAGGGCAGCGTGAGGCCCTTTGTCGGCAGTAGTCCCAACGTCACGCCGGTGTTGACGCAGATTTGCAGCCCGAGGGCTGCGGTGAGTCCCAAAGCCATCAATGCACCAAAATCATCACGGGCGTTTCGGGCAATGGCCAGTCCGCGCCACAGAATGACGACGTAGAGAACGAGAATCAATATCACACCGAACAGTCCCAGTTCTTCGCCAATCACCGAAAAGATAAAATCGGTGTGGGGCTCGGGAAGATAAAACAGCTTCTGGTAGCTTCTGCCGATTCCGGTGCCCCAGAGCCCGCCGGTTCCAAAAGCCATCAGGGAGTGGATGGTCTGGTAGCCGTGATCCGCCGGATAGTCCCACGGCCTTAAAAAAGAGACGATCCGTTTGAATCGGTACTCCGCGCTGATCATGCCCATGTACATCACCGGAAACATCAGCAACAGGGCGGCCGTCAGGTGGGAAAACCGAACCCCCCCGGCGTAGAGAAGTATCCAGGTCAACGCGCCCAGAATGACGACAGAACCAAAATCCGGCTGCATCAGAAGAAGCCCTGCAAATACGCCAAACACGATGAAATGGGGCAGAAACCCGACGGTAAACCGCTCTACACCGTTTCCCTTTTTGCTGAGGGAGTAGGCCAAATAAACGATCACGGCAAAACGGACCAGTTCCACAGGCTGAAAGGTGAGCCCGTGGAATCGGAGCCAGCGGGCGGCTCCGCCGGCTGAATACCCCAGCCCGGAAAATGGAATCGCCATCAATGCCGCCAGGGCCAGGGCCAGCAGGGGATAGGTCAGATACCGGAACCATTGGTACGGAAAATGACGGCACGCCACCAGGGTGACAATCCCAACGGCGCTGTATATCGCCTGACGCCTCAGAAAGAAGGTGTCTGTACCGAGCTTTTTCATCGCAAGGGCTGAACTGGCGCTGTAGACCATGACGATCCCGATCCCGACCAAAAAAAGGGTTGGAAACAGCAGCCTGGCATCATAATGATGCCCTTTCGCCTGAGCGGCCGTCATGGCGTTTCTCCACTGCCGAGATCGGTGACCTTTCTGCGAAAGTCTTCCCCCCGATCGGCATAGCTGTCGTACTGGTCGAAACTGGCACAGGCCGGAGACAGCAGTACCGCTTCACCGGCGACGGCGACACGGTACGCCTGATCTACGGCCTCCGTCATGTCGCTGGCCACGCTGACGCTGGCACTCTCTCCCAGAGCGGATAAAACGGCATGCCGCGCCTCGCCCATGGCCACCACGTGTTTGACCCGCTTCGTCACGATGGCGTTTAACTTTGTAAAATCCGCGCCCTTGTCACGACCCCCCAGGATGAGTACCACCGGGATCTCAAAGGAGCCCAGCGCTCGGATGACCGCATCGACGTTGGTCGCCTTCGAATCGTTGAAAAAAAGGATGCCCCGGATCGTCGCTACATGTTCGGTGCGGTGGGGCAGCCCCTTATACATGTTGAGCGCTGCGGTAATCCCGTCCAAGGTGCCACCGGCGGCAATGGCGGCCAGGGCCGATGCCGCGGCGTTCTCCGCATTGTAATCACCCGGCAGATTCAACAGACGCCGGGGGATCTCGGCGTTCGGCAGTTCCCGGGTCGCCAGGGTAATCCGCCGGCCGTTCACGGCCGCGCCCTCGGCACCGGATGAAAACTCGTGGGGCGTTCCGTAGTAAACCAGTTTACGGCTGGATATCCCCTTTGCGATGCGCCGTATGCGTGGATCGGATCCGTTGAGCACTGCGGTATCGCCGGGACCGTGTCGATGGAACAGCCTGGCCTTCGAAGCAGCATAGGCGGACATGTCCGGATACCGGTCCAGGTGGTCCTCGGCGATATTGAGCAGTACGCCGATCCGCGGTCGAAAGGTGTCGGCTGTGTCGAGTTGAAAACTGCTCACCTCGACCACCAGCATGTCCACCGGGTTATCCAGCCCCAGGTACTCGATCACCGGATTGCCGATGTTGCCGCAGACAAAAACGCGCAGCCCGGAGGCCTCGAGCATGCGGCCCAGCATCTCGGTGGTGGTGGTTTTGCCATTGGTCCCGGTCACCGCAATCATCGGCTCCTGGATGAAACGGAAGCTCAGCTCCAGTTCTCCGATGACCGGGATACCCTTTTCACGCGCCGCCAGGATGACCGGTATCGTATGGGGCACCCCCGGACTCAGAACCACGGTATCCGCCGAGGTGAATGTTTCGAGCCGGTGCCCCCCCAATTCCATGGACGCCCCCAGCTGTCGCATCTCTGGAATCACGTCGCCATGGGTCTCCTCCGGCGCCGCGTCGGAAATGGTCACCCAGGCTCCCCTGGCTGACAGGAATCGGGTGACGGCAACGCCGGTTCGTCCCAGACCTGCCACCAGTATGTGTTTTCCTTTCAGTTCCATATCAGCGAAGTTTCAGGGTGCTCATGGAGATGAGCGCCAGGGCAATGGCGATGATCCAGAACCGCACAATGACCTTTGGTTCGGGCCACCCTTTCAATTCAAAGTGGTGATGCAGCGGGGCCATCCGGAATATCCGCTTGCCGTGGGTCACTTTGAAATATCCGACCTGGAAAATCACCGACAGTGCCTCAACAACGAAAATGCCGCCCACGATGACCAGCAGAATCTCCTGCTTGGTGATGACCGATACGGCCCCGAGCGCCGCACCCAGCGACAGGGAACCCACATCCCCCATGAATACCTGGGCCGGATAGGTGTTGAACCAAAGAAATCCCATCCCGGCACCGGCCACGGCGCCGCAAAACACGGCCACCTCCCCGCTGCCCGGCACGTAGCTGATCTGCAGATAGTCGGCAATCTTCACATGGCCCGCCACGTAGGCGAAAATCATATAGGTTACCGCTGCAATGATCACCGGGCCGATGGCCAGTCCGTCGAGACCGTCGGTCAGATTCACGGCATTGGAGGTGCCGACAATGACCAGCACGACAAACAGCACATAGCCGGCCCCCAGGTCCGGCGACATCGTTTTTAAAAACGGAATCGTCACCCGCGTGTTGAAATCCGGGATAAAATACAGCAGGATACCGGTGGCCAGGGCCAGCATGACCTGCATCAGAAATTTTACGCGTACCGTCAGACCCCTGTTCCGCTTTTTGATCAGCATCAGGTAATCGTCGATAAACCCGATCGACCCGTATCCGACCACCACCAGCAGTGCGATCCACACATACACGTTCGTCAGGTTGCACCAGAGGAGGGTAGACAGAACGATGGAGAACACGATCAGGGTGCCGCCCATGGTCGGCGTCCCGGCTTTTTTGTGATGGGTTTCGGGACCATCCGTACGGATGTATTGGCCGATCTGCAGTTCCGAGAGCCGTCGAATCACCCAGGGACCGAAAATGAAACAGATCAAAAAGGCCGTCAGGCTGGCATAGATCGTCCGAAACGTGATGTATCGAAACACGTTGAACACGGAAATCGACGTATGCAGCGGATATAGCAGGTGATAGAACATAGTTAGGTACTGGGTATTAGGTACTGGTTATTTGGTTTTTGTTGATTGGTATTTGTCATTTGTTATTTCGTCTTTGGTGTTTCGTTTTTGGTGTTCAGTGTTCAGGTGTCGGTGTTCAGTGATTGATCCTTTTTTTTGTGATTTGAAATTTGTCATCTGTTATTTATCGGTTGTTATTGGGACTTTTCTCCGGCCCATTCCAAAAGCCTGTCCACCACTTTTTCCATTCCCATAGCCCGGGAGCCTTTAACAACGATCCAGTCCCCCGGTTCCAGCCATTCCACCAGATCGTCTGCGATGCTCGTACGGCTTCCGGTGACGATGGCCTCTGGCGGCATCCCGCCTTCGGCTGCCCCGGCCCCCACTTGTTCGGCAAACTCTCCGGCAGCATACAGGCGGGTGATATTCGATCGGGCACACAGCAGACCGATGTCCCGGTGCAGATCTGCGGCACCGCTACCCAGTTCTTTCATGTCGCCGGCGACCATAACGCTTCGGCCGGCCCGGCTCGCTCCCTGAAGCGTCTCGATGGCTGCGGCCATGGAAGCCGGATTGGCATTGTAGGTGTCGTCTATGATATGGATGCCTTTCGCTGTGTTCCGAACATTGAGACGACCCTGAACCGGTCGAAATGCGTCGAGCCCCTCCCGAATCTCGTTCGGTGTGAGCCCTCCCAGATACCCAACGGCAGCCGCCGCCAGTGCGTTGGAGACCATAAATGGTCCCGGTGTATTGAGTCGGATCGGTACCCGGGTGCCGGCCAGATCCAGGTCAAAGGACATTCCGTTCGGTGTTGATGCCATGGTTTCCGCCCGAATGTCCGCGTCCTTGTCCCACCCGTACATCAGCGTCTTCTGAACGGCCCGTTCGGCGAGGGTTCGGATTCTTGGGTCATCGGCATTGAGCACCGCCCGTTTGTCTGCTGCCATTTCGTCCAGGAGTTCACCTTTTGCGGCCATCACCCCTTCTATTGAGCCGACGCCTTCCAGGTGGGCCGGGCCGATGTTGGTGATGACCCCGATATCGGGTTCACACATTCGGGTGAGCCGGGCAATTTCACCGAAATGGTTCATACCCAACTCCAGTACCGCCCACTGATGGTCCGGGCGGAGCCGAAACAGGGTCAGGGGCACCCCCACTTCATTGTTGAAATTCCGCTCAGGAAATAACGTTCGATATCGTCTGGACATGACCGAAACGATCATCTCCCGGGTGGAGGTTTTGCCGTTGGAGCCGGTGATGGCCACCACCGGTATGGCCGAGCGTCTGCGGATGAAGGCGGCCAGCTGGCCCAGGGCGCCCATCGTATCCGGAACGCTCACACAGAAGATCCCGCGTACGGCCCAGTCCGATACCGGGAATCGCTCGAGTTCTGCCTCCGAGATCACCACGCCCCGGACTCCAGCGGACACTGCCTCTTCCACAAATCGGTGTCCGTCATGAGTCTCCCCTCGAATCGCCACAAACAGAGCATCCTGTGGAATGGCGCGGGAATCCGTTTCGATGGATCCGAATACGGCATCCGGCGCGCCGGCCACACATGTCCCCCCGGTGGCCTCCAGAATGTTGGTGCCGGTCCATGTCCATGGGGCTGCCTGTTGCACGATGCGCGTGTCCTCTTTAGGGATCACCGCGGAGGCCCCGGTGGCCAGTTAAAAGACGGGCTTTGCCCTACCGGAAGATGGGGATAACGCAAAACCTTGTAAAATCGGTAATCGTCTTTCACGCCGGGTGCCTCCACGGTGAGCGTTAAAAAAGTTAAAAGCTAAAAGTTAAAAGCTGAAAGCGTGGGGCCTTGCCTCAAAGCGTCGATCCCGCACGCTGTGTTCATTCAACGTTTCGCGTTTATTTCTTTCAGGGCGGATTCGGCCTCTTTTCGGTCGTCGAAAGGGACGGTTTCCGTTCCGATAAGTTGATATGGTTCATGCCCTTTTCCGGCGATCAGAACAATGTCGCCGGGGCGGGCTGCGGTGATGGCCATGCGGATTGCCTGCTTCCGATCCGGCTCTACAATAAAGCCTCGGCGACCGGGATCATCTCCGAGATCCGATGGAGACAGCTCACTTACGGTTTCTTTCCGGACCCCTTGAAGGATCTCTTCGATAATCTCAAGGGGCGGCTCGGTGCGCGGATTGTCAGAGGTGACCAACGCCACATCACAACGCCGAGCGGCGATGTGTCCCATTTCGGGACGCTTGGTGCGGTCCCGGTCCCCGCCGCAACCAAACAGACAAATGATGCGACCGGCCCCCAAGCCGCTCAGCGCACCGATCACATGATCGAGCGCATCCGGGGTGTGGGCATAATCGACGTAGATGAACCGGCCTTTGGGATCGGACACCGGTTCCAGCCGACCGGGAACGGCCCCGAGCTTCTCGATTCCCCCAGCGATGGTTCCCCCGGGTATCCCCAGGGCCAGACCCACACCGACGGCGGACATCAGGTTCGCCAGGTTATGGGGCCCCACCAGTGTTGAACGGATACCCATCGGCCCCCTGGGGGTGCTCAGACGGACGGAAAGCCCCCGGCGGTCCAGTTGGGACTGGATCGGATGCACCGCGGCTCCGCTGTCGAAGCCGGTGGCGATGATGTCCCCGGAAAATGCCCGGCTCAACTCACGGCCTTTCGGATCGCTCACATGGATGACGGCTGTTTTTTTCGCTTTCGGGTTTTCCGGTCCGAGGCATTCGGTAAACATCCGTTTTTTGCTGCGCCAGTAAGCGTCCATTGTCCGATGAAAGTCGAGATGGTCCTTTGTCAAGTTTGTAAATACGCCGATGTCCAGGTAGCAGTCATGGATCCGGTTCAGCGCCAGGGCATGGGAAGACACTTCCATGACAACATGGGAGACGCCGTGATCACGCATTTCGGCCAGAATCCGTTGGAGATCAATGGATTCGGGGGTGGTCACCGGATTGTCGAACGCTTGCCCACCGAAGCGGTAATTGATCGTACCGATCACGCCTGCAGAGAGCCCGTGATGCGCCAGGATGCTTTCGATCAGATAGGCCGTGGTCGTTTTGCCGTTGGTTCCGGTAATGCCGACAAGGACCATCCGCTCCGAAGGGCGGCCATAAAATTCCGACGACAGCAGGGCCAACGCCCGGCGGCTGTCGTTCACTTGGACAACCACCGCATCCCTGGCCAATGGGCGTTGGACGACGACCGCCGTTGCCCCCCGCTCCAGGGCCTGGTCCACATAATCGTGACCGTCGGCGGCAAAGCCGGAAATCGCGACGAACAGGCCGCCGGCTTGGACATCCTGGGCTCTGCAATGAACCGATTGGATCTCCATGTCCTGAACTGTTTTCAAAGAGCGGTCGTGGGGTGTCTGCAGCCGCCGGACTTCCAGCCGGTTCAGCAGACGGGCCAGTTTCAACTGGCCACCCCCCTGGTGGTTGACGCCGTCAGGCGCTTTTCGTCCGACTCGGGCGATATGTTCAGATGGTGCAAGGTCTCTTCGACGATCTGCTTGAATACCGGTGCTGCGACCACCCCGCCGTAGTGGGATCCTTTGGGCTCGTCGAATACCACCAGGACGGCGACTTCCGGATGGTCGGCCGGCGCAAATCCAACAAACGACGCCATATAGCGGTCCTTGGCATACGCACCGTTTTCGTCCGGTTTTTGTGCCGTGCCTGTCTTGCCGCCGGCGGTATAGCCATCCAGTGCGGCATATCGGCCGGTACCGTTTTTACTGACGACCGTTCCCATGATGCGCCGCAGCGCCCGGGCTGTCGCGGGCGAGATGGCCTGACGTATCCGGGTCGGTTCGAAACGCTGGAGCGGGCGGCCGTTCTGGTCCGTGACGGCCTGAACCACGAAGGGTTTCATCAAACGCCCGCCGTTGGCTATGGCAGCGGTGGCCGTCACAAGCTGGATGGCGGTCACCGCGATGCCCTGGCCGAATGCAATGGCGGCCTGATCCATCTTTGTCCACCGACGATAATGGGACAGGCTGCCGTCGATTTCGCCCGGACAGTCGATGGCGGTTTTTTCACCGAAACCGAAACGGCGCAAGGTGAGATACATTGTTTCGGGACCAAGCTGCTGGCTGATTTTCACGGCGCCGATATTGCTTGAAACCATCACAATCTCTTCGATGGTTAACGTGTCGTGCTTTTGGGTGTCATGGATGGTATGCCGGCCGAGCTGATATCGCCCCCTTTCACAGAAAAAGGGTGTGTCCGCAGAGAGGCCCCCGTGCTCCAGGGCAGCGGCGGCCGTAAAGATTTTCATGGTGGATCCCGGTTCGAAGGAGTCCGTGATCGCGCGGTTTCGCCACAGGTTTGGATCGAACCGGTGAAACGCATTGGGATTAAATGTCGGCGCGTGTGCCAGGGCGAGAACGGCTCCGGTTTCCGGTCGAAGCACAATGGCTATTGCCGACGCCGCGTCATATCGGCTGACCGCCTCCTTAAGGCTCTTTTCCACGATGAACTGAATGGTCTGGTCAATGGTCAGCACAATATTTCGACCCGCCGGCGGGCTGCTTCCCATGGTGCCGCTTTCGAATCCCCGGCCTAACGCATCCTTGAGGACCGTTGTCGTTCGCCCATCTGCTTTGAGCAGGTCATTATATAGATATTCCAGGCCTTCCAGCCCCTGGCCGTCGATACCGGCAAATCCGAGCACCTGGGCGGCGATGACCTTGTTGGGATAGAAACGGCTGTATTCAGGGATGAAATCGATTCCGGCCATATCCAATTGCCGGACCGCACGGGCCTCCTTGGGTGTTGCCTGCCGTTTGAGCCAGACAAACGGGTTTCGGGTGTTGAGCTTTTCCGCGATGGCATGGGGATCCGAGGACAGTACCGGTGCCAATGCGGATGCCGCCGACATCCTGTCCGGGATCCGTGACGGATATGCAGCCAGAGATTGTCCATTGATACTGACCGCCATGGGCTGCAACCGCGAATCTAAAATATTACCCCGTTTGCCCGGTGTCTTCATCAGGGTCTCATACTGATTGGCCGCGCGTTCGGACAGCCATGACGTTTGCCAAACCTGAAGGTAGGCCGCCTTGCCTCCGACAACAATGAACATCCCGGAAAAGAAGAGACCGATGACCATGATGCGGGTGTTCATTTTCTGATGTGATTTGGATGTCATGGCAGCACAATTGTCTGTTTGGCATCGGGTATTTTCAACCCCAGCCGGGTACGGGCAATTTTGGCGATTCTTGCCGGGGACTTGAGCCGCGCCAGCTCTATCTTCAGACTGCTCTTCAGTTTGAGCAGATGCTGGTGCCGCCGCGTCTCCTCATTGATGTGGTAGCCGATGTCGACGGATTGGACACGGCACCACGTGTAAAAGAGCAGTTCCAATACAAACAGCATGAGCAGAACCATCCAAATGCCGGTGATCTCCGGGTGACGGACCGTTTTTCGGTTGCGTGCGACCATGATGCTGTCCGTAATGCTTCCCGCTCCGTTACAACCGCTGGGCAGCCCTTAACCGCGTGCTCCGGGCCAACGGATTTTTCTGTACTTCGGCATCCGTCGGCCGGAGGGGTTTTCGGGTGACGATTCGCATCCGGGGCGATCCGCTGCAGATGCACCGGGGCATGCCGGGGGGGCATGTGCATCCCGATGCCATATTCTTGAGCTGGTGCTTTACAATTCGATCTTCCAGGGAATGAAAGGATAATGCACAGAATCGACCACCGGGATTCAGCCAGTCGCAGAGGTGATCCATGAAGGTCTCGAGTTCCTCCAGTTCTCTGTTCACGGCGATGCGTAATGCCATAAACACCCGAGTCGCCGGGTGGATGCGTTGGCGGGCCGGCGATTTTGCAGGAATCGCCGGCCGCACAATCCTGGACAGCTTCCGCGTGGTGGTGATTCGGGACCGTCTCCGATCCTGAACAATACGGTGAGCGATCCTGCCGGCCCAACGCTCTTCCCCGTATTCTCGGAAAATGCGTTTAAGCTCGACTTCCGAGAGCCGGTTCACCAGGTCTGCGGCGGTCGTTCGGGTTCCGGTATCCATTCGCATGTCCAATGGCTCGTCTTTGCGGAAACTGAACCCGCGGCCGCTCGACTCGATCTGGTATCGAGACATGCCCAGATCCAGTAATATGCCGTCCACCCCATCTAAATCCAGCTCGTCGAGTACGTCCCCCAATTGCGTGTAGCTGCCCTGATAAAGGCGTACACGACGCGAAAAAGACGCTAATTCGGCAGTTGCGTGGGCAATCGCGGCGGCATCCCGATCGATGCCGATCAGGAGTCCTTCCGGAAGTATCCGTTCCGCAATGGCTTTGGCATGACCTGCGCCCCCGACGGTAGCGTCGACCATGGTCTTTCCCTTTGCGCAGTGTAATGCTCCGATGGCTTCATCTCGCATCACGGGAGTGTGTTGAAACACCATGGACCGGGTCCCCCTGTGGGGCGCCTGTGTTCCGGGGTGACCAAAAGTCGGGCTACAGGCCTAGTTTGGATATCTCGCTCCGGACGTCCTCCCTCTGCAGGTCTTTTTCCATTGCCAGATTTTCGTTCTCCCAATGTTCCCGTGACCAGATTTCGAAATGGTCCAATACCCCCACCAGAACGATATCTTTCTGGATGTCGGCGTATTGCCGCAGGGTCGGCGGTACCAGAATCCGCCCCTGCTTGTCACAGGGACAATCAAAGGCGCCGCCGACGAACACCCTTCGGAACCGCCGCAGGGAATCGCTTTTTTCGGCCAGAGACAGCACACGGGATTCGATTTTGCTCCACTCCGCGTGTGTGTAGGCGAAAAGACAGGAATCCATCCGGGAGACCATAACCCCGTCTCCGCCGCCGGCCCGGATGATGTCCTTGAACCTGGCCGGGATAATGATGCGACCTTTGTCGTCGATGGTATGAAAGGAGCTGCCTCGAAACATGGGCTCTATACTCTTTTGGCAACGCCGGCACCGGTTATTGGAAGAAATGGATGCATCTTTATATCATCCACTTTACTCCACTTATATCAAGATAAAACCGTAAATATCGGAAAGTGTCAAGAAAAAAGTTATTTATGAATAAAATTTTTTATAATGATTATTGAATGTTAAATCGAAAAAAGTCAACATGAATCGAAGTGGGAATTTGTGGAGAATAAATTAAAACATGTATTTTTAACGCAACAGCCCGGTGAATTGATCGGCCAGAATATCCGAGGGCGGCGCCACATATATGTTAAGTAAACTGCAACATATTGATTTTAAATTATTATTTTTTGAGCTGGACCCCCGCCCGGGCGAGCGGGACAGTCCGGACGGTGCCGATGGTGCGCATCGCAGAAGAGCCGTTTCATGTCGGGGATGAAAGTGGAGGAAAGTGAGCCATTTCACACGATCGGGATCGGTTTAACCGGCGGTATGGTTTTACATGTTGATCCGGTGCGGGATCTGTGTCTATAGAATCCGGTTAATTCGACCTGAAAATTGCACGACCCTGTCGTCGTGCGTTGTCCGGGTTCCGTTCTGATCCGCGTCCTGTAGCTTCCGCGGCCAGACCGGAGCGTTATCGCAGAAAAGAGGACGATTATTAAACCGTGATCCCTGCGCCGTTCGAAGGCCCTGAAAAGAAGCTCGAGATTCTGCTGACGACTCCCCAGAGCAGCCTGAGGCCCAATAGGGACGGTCGCTGGCATCGTGTTTCACGCGCCAGCCAGGCGGCGATTATCAGTTCCATATCCAATGCATCCCTGGATGCGTACCTGTTGTCGGAATCCAGCCTGTTTGTCTGGGAAGATCGGATTCTGATGATTACCTGCGGCAGCACCACCCCGTTGGACGCCATACCGGAAATTATGGCCCTTTCGGGACCCGGAAACGTCGCCATGGTGTTCTATGAACGGAAAAACTTCCTGTTCCCCGAGAATCAGCCGTCTGATTTCGAAACGGATGCCGCCGTCATGGAGGGGTATTTTCCCGGCAGGAGCTATCGTTTCGGGCCGGCCAACGCCGATCATGTGCATGTCTTTATTTCATCCCCTTCCCCGGGCCTCCCTGAAAAGGATGTCACATTTCAGATTCTGATGAGCCATTTGCCATCGACTGTGGCTGAGCGGTACACAGCGGATAACGGACAGAACGCCGTCAGAACATTGCAAGAGGATATTTTGAACCTGTACCCCGGCATGGAATTCGATAGCCACCTGTTTTCACCGTTCGGCACCTCCATGAACGGTATCCGGGATGCAAACTATCTTACGGTCCATGTGACACCCCAACGGGAAGGATCTTACACCAGCTTTGAAACCAATGTGATCGCCGACGACTACTCCGATACGACGGATTTGATGGTGTCGCTTTTCAAGCCACAACGGTTTTCGATTGTCCTGACCAGCAGTATGGACGGCAGCTGTCTGCCCCTGCACGACAACATCGGAAGCTGGATACCCGGGTACACGATAACCGAAAGAAGTCTGAACCAGTTCGATTGCGGCTACGCCATGACGTTCCTGAACTGCATACAGGCGGACAGCCCATAACGACGCGGACAGCACCGTTATGACGGCACGGCGGGGTGCCGATCGCTATCGTCGATGTCGACAGAGGAGATACCGTTCATGGCAGCACCATTGGGACCGGATCTGTGGATTCGCGAGTTACACAAGGGGATTGTCGGGCTTTACTTCAAGGTTGAAAGGACGCTGTTCTCCGGCACCAGCCCTTACCAGCGGATCGATATCTACGAAACCGCGGGGCACGGGAAGATGTTGTTCAATGACGGCATCATCATGCTGTCGGAGCGGGATGAGTTTATCTATCATGAAATGATTGCCCACGTTCCCCTGTTTGTCCATCCCGCTCCCCGGCAGGTCCTCATTATCGGGGGGGGCGATGGCGGAACCGTACGCGAGGTGATGAAACATCCCGTCGTGGAACGGGTCGTCTTGGTGGAGATAGACAAGATGGTGGTCGACGCCTGCCGGAGATACTTTCCATCGCTGACCTGCGGCCTCGACGATCCCCGATTGGAGATTCGCTACGAGGATGGCGTCCGGTATGTCTCGGATGTGTCCGAGACCTTTGATGTGGTTATCGTCGATTCCACCGATCCGATCGGCCCTGCGGAGCCGCTGTTCGGCCGCACGTTCTACGAGCATGTGTCCCGGGCGTTGAACCCGGAGGGTATCCTTGTCACCCAAGCGGAGTCGGCATTTTACGACCCGGAATTGCAACAGCCGATGCTGATCCATCAGCGTCCGTTTTTCGAAAGGTTGCACCTGTATCTGTATTCCAACCTGACCTACCCCGGGGCGCTGTGGGGATTCGGTTATGCATCCAAAGGTCTTTGTCCCATCCGGGATCTTGATCCCGGTCGCGTGACCGCTGCAAATATATCCAGCCGGTACTACAACGCCGGCATTCACCGGGCAGCATTCATGCTGCCGACATTCGTAACCAAAGAACTGGGACCCATTCTGGATCCGGTTCCGGACATGTCATCATGAGACGAAAAGACAAAGAAATCACCGATCCGGCGGTCATCGAATCGATCATCCGGCAATCCATCGTATGCCGACTGGCCATGTGCGACGGCGATACCCCTTACATCGTTCCGCTGTCATTCGGGTATCAGAACCGCGCCTTGTATTTTCATTCGGCCACCGAAGGCAAAAAGATGGACATCCTGCGTCGAAACCCCAAAGTGTGTTTCGAGGTCGATCTCGGCCCGGCGGTGAAGAAGGCGGAGCAGCCCTGCCGGTGGGGCATGACGTTCCGGAGCGTGATCGGAACCGGCACGGTGCATTTTCTGGAATCACCGGCGGAAAAGCGGTGTGCGCTTGAAATCCTCATGGGCCATTATGCCAACGCGCGTTTTGAGATCCCGGACAGTAAACTGAATAGCATAACGGTGTTCCGGGTGGATGTCAAAGAGATGACGGGAAAGCAGAGCGACTGATTACCGGCCGGTTCACTGATATCATGATCCGGTGTGATGTGCGTCAATGCTCGAGCCGCCCGACGTCGGAATAGGGGTGTATGTACCAATCGGATGAATCAAATGGTATCCCCGTGCCACCGGAAACCGATGACCGCATGGCCCGCCGGGACGTGATCCGTATGGTGCGGGATCAGATCCAGGCCTTTTTTGAAGGGGCCCGGGGGAGTCATGACTGGGATCACACCGAGCGGGTCTTCCGGCTGTGTGAACGGATCGGTTCCCTGGAGGGCGCCGATATGGACGTGCTGCTCATTGCCGCTTATCTCCACGATATCGGGCGGAGTCGCCAGGACAGCTCCAACGGTGCCGTCTGTCATGCCGATGCCGGGGCCCGCATGGCGGCATCGGTCGTGGCGAAGCTGCCCATGTCCGATGCCCGACGGGAAAACATTCTCCATTGTATCCGTTCCCACCGCTTTCGTGGCCGATCCACCCCGCGGACTCTGGAAGCACGGGTTCTCTTCGATGCGGATAAACTCGATGCCATCGGCGCCGTGGGTGTGGCCCGTGCTTTTTTGTTTGCCGGAGAAGTCGGGGCTCGGCTTCACAACCCGGACATCGACATTGAAACAACCAAACCGTACAGCCGGGAGGACACCGGTTATCGGGAATACAAAGTCAAGCTGTGCAAGGTCAAGGACCGCATGCTGACCTCGACGGGTCGCAGGCTGGCTGAAGAACGTCATTATTTCATGGAACAGTTTTTTCAACGCTTGCAGGACGAGCACGAGGGAAAGAGGTAACCGTCATGAGCATTAACGTGGTAGAGAAAATCGATGATCGAGTGAACGTTCGGCATGTGCTGATCAGTGTGTCGGACAAGAGCGGACTCGAAGAATTTGTTCCCGGCCTGTTGAACATCCATCCGGGCATCCGGGTCTTCTCCACCGGAGGCACGTACGGCCGAATTCGTGAGATTCTGGGTGCGGACCGGGAGCAGGCACTGACCCAGGTGGCTGATTATACAGGCCAGCCGGAGACCCAAGGCGGCCTGGTCAAGACGCTTGACTTCAAAATCTATCTTGGACTTCTGACTGAAACTTACAATGATGCCCATCAGCAGGACCTGGCTAGAACCGGGGCCGTCCCCATCGACATGGTTGTGGTCAACCTGTACCCATTTGCGCAAACCATCGCCAGATCCGGGGTCACCGTGGAGGAGGCCCGGGGAAACATCGATATCGGCGGTCCTTGCATGATCCGTGCCTCGGCGAAGAATTATCTTCGGGTGGCCTCGGTGGTCGACCCGGCGGACTATGGACGGATCCTTGACGAAATGCGGCGCAGCGACGGCGACACGTCTTTGGCGCTTCGATACGGACTGGCCCAAAAAGCGTTTACCCACACGGCCGACTACGACCGGGCGATTGCGGATTTCCTTCATCAACAGACCATTGACGATACCCGCGGGTGCTATCGGTTCGACTAAAGGCGGAAAGGAGGGGAGCATGGCAGACGATCTTAAGAAGATGTACCGGACCATCGTGGAGGAGCATTTTCCGCCCGCCATGGAGATCAGTTTTGTGGACGGGGACCATCGACAAACGCTGGTCTACGAAAAAGAATTGTGGACCATTGACAACGTTCAGAAGGGACTTCGCTACGGCGAAAATCCGGGGCAGGAGGCGGCCCTGTACAAGCTGGTCAACGGGAATCTGGTGCTCGGAGAGACCGAAACCATCCAGCCGGGACAATTTCTGGCCTCTGAACTGGAGTTGCTCCAGTCCGGTAAGCATCCCGGAAAAACCAATATCACCGATGCCGACAATTCGCTCAATATTCTGCGCTATTTTACCGACCGGCCGACGGTGGTCATTGTCAAGCACAACAATCCCTGCGGGGTTGCCAGATCCGATTCCCTGGAAGACGCCTATATCAAGGCCAATATGGCGGACCGGGTGGCGGCTTTTGGCGGCTGTATCGCCCTGAACCGGGCCGTGGACCGGCCAACGGCGGAGGCCATTGCCCGCCAGTATTCCGAAGTGGTTGTGGCGCCCGATTTTGAAGAAGGGGTAATGGACATTTTGGCCACGAAGAAAAACCTGCGGGTGGTGCGGATCGGCAACATCGACCGTCTCCAGAACTTCATCGGAAAGCGCTGCGTCGAGTTCAAAAGCCTGATCGATGGCGGGATTATCGCTCAGTGGTCTTTTGTGCCGGCCGCCCGATCAAAAGCCGATGTGACCATCGCCCAGTGCGAGTATCAGGGGACGCCATACCGGATCGAGCGGGAACCCACCGGGGCGGAATCCGATGACATGCTGTTCGGATGGTTCGTGGAGTCGGGGATTACGTCCAACAGCGTCATCTACGTCAAGGACCAGGTGACCGTCGGTATCGGCACCGGCGAACAGGACCGGGTGGGTGTCGCTGAAATCGCACGGGACAAGGCCTACCGGAAGCTGGCCGACCGCTACTGCTTCGAGGAAGTCGGTATCCCCTACAACGAGATGGCAGATGCCGAAAAGAGACGGGCCATCGACAACCGGGTCCGATCCGAGAAAGGTGGGCTTATCGGTGCGGCGATGGTCAGCGATGCGTTCTTCCCGTTCCGGGATGGCGTGGATGTGGGTCTTCGGGAAGGTGTCACGGCAGTGGTTCAGCCCGGCGGATCGGCCAACGATTACCAGTCTATCGAGGCCTGCAACGAGGTCGGGGCGACGATGGTGTATACGGGGCAGCGCAGCTTCAAACATTAGGAGCGGTTTTTAACGCTCATCTCAGATCCCAGGGCGGTGTTGCAATCCGCCGAAAAATGCTCACGTACTTTCGTGTACGCTCCGCTTTTTCGGCGGATTGACGCCTTGCCCTCGGACCTGACCTAAGCGTTAAAACCCGCTCCTTAGCTCAGAGCTCTGTACACTCCGCTTTAAATCCGCGGGACGCCTCGCTCTCGTGCCTGATCTAACCGTTTAAAACCTCTTTTGAATATTATTATGACCATCCGGCCTTCCGCGTTTTCGCTTGTCCCGCCCCCATATTGGCGTTACACGTCACTTTCGGGGTCGGGATCGCTATCGGTATCGGAATCGAGATAGGACGGTTATCTTCGAAGTCGATACCGATTCCGAACCCGATACCGATTCCGATGACTCCGGTACTCTGGCACTTGTATACCGTCTCTTAATCGGATCGGAATTCTGACGAAGTTTTTAGGCGTGGGTTTTCATCACCCGGGCAAACGCATCGATGGTGTGATCGATATTTTCTTTCTGGATCGGGTAGTGGGTTACGGCCCGGATCTTGTACGGCCCGACAGCCAGGGTGCGAACACCCTCCTTCTCCAGCGCCCGAACAATGGTACCGGCGCTTCTGTTGCCGCCGGTGATGCCGATGAAAACGATATTCGTGCGGACCAGATCCGGATCGATCTGTAACCCGGAGATGCCGGCCAGACCGTCTGCAAGATACCGGGCATTGTCGTGGTCTTCGGCCAGGCGGTCCACCATTTCGTCAAGGGCGACAATACCGGCAGCGGCCAGAACACCGGCCTGCCGCATACCGCCTCCCAGAACCTTTCGTATCCGACGGGCCCGGTTGACAAACTCCCGGCTGCCGCAGACCAGGGATCCCACAGGGGCACATAATCCCTTGCTCAGGCAGAAGGAAACAGAGTCGGCATCGGCCGTCAGGTCCCGGACAGGGACACCCAGGGATATGGCCGCATTGAAAATGCGCGCACCATCAATATGCAGTGCCAACCCGTTTCGACGGGCAATCTCACCCACGGCGTGCGTATATTCCGGTGACAATGGGCTGCCGCTGCAGCGATTGTGGGTGTTTTCCAGGGCGATCAACCGGGTCACGGGAAAATGCACATCGTCGGCCCGAACCGCATTTTCAACCGCCTCTTCGGATAACCGGCCATCCGGCTGATTGGGCACGGTGTGGGGATGAATTCCTCCCAGGGCCGACGAACCTCCCTGCTCGTAATAAAACATGTGGGACTGGTCCCCCAGTATCATTTCATCGCCCCGTTGGCAGTGGGACAACTGGCACACAAGATTGGCCATGGTCCCGCTGGCCACCAAAAGGGAGGCTTCCTTTCCGGTCCGGCCGGCGGCCATTTCTTCCAACTCAATGACGGTCGGGTCTTCTCCGAACACGTCGTCGCCGACCCTTGCCTCCGCCATGGCCCGCCGCATGCCGGGTGTTGGCTGTGTCACGGTATCCGATCTGAGATCCACCTGGCCCATGTCTGCCTCCTTCCCATGGGGTGTGTTGTGAAACCTATCCCGGAATTCGTACTGAAACGATTTCATGCACCGATTCGGGATAATACTTTATTCCAAACGCTTTCCCGGATATAGAAAAACAACCGTTTTGACAAGCATGATATAATTTGGGGGAACCGATGACAACTTTTTGTAAATCAAGGGTGGTTTTCGCAGGGGGCATCTGTTTGCTGCTGGTTGTCTGGCTAGGGGGCGTTGAGGCGAGGGCAGAGAAAAGGCAACCCGGCGCCAAAACAACCGGGATTCCTTCCACACCGACCTCCCAGGAGTGGCGTGATTTGAAGGCGGCATACCAGGCATCTCTGGAAAGTGGCGTGTCCGGACGCTTCCAGGCGGTTCGGCTGGACGGATCGTCTATTTTTGTTCTGGACAGCCGGCTCGGGCACATGTGGGTCTGGGCCTTCGGGAAAGAGGGCGGCTTCACGATGTACCAGGGGCGCGTGGCGCCCGGCCTGAAAATGGGCGATGTCGTAGATACATCGGAAGGGGTCCTGGACCAAAGAAAGAAATAACCCGCTTCTCTGACTGCGATATCACTCGGCCGTGTAGAACTGCGGAAATCTCAGGGATGAGCAATCCGGGCAGATGCTGTTGCTGAACTCGGTTCCGGAGTGATCTTCAATATATCTTTCCAGCGGCACCCATGCCGCCCCATCATTGCAGACCTTGCCGCAGTATATACAGACCGGAAGATGGGCCTCTATCATTCTGATGCTCCATTTTTCGATGGCCCGTATTCGGCGACTGAGCATCTTTAAAAGTTCCATGGCTATCGTCGGATACTGCTGGATCTCCTGTTGAAGATCCCAGCGCTCCAGACTGAGCAGGGTCGTTTCTTCCAGCGCCACGACACTGGCCGAACGCGCCATATTGTCAATCAACGCCATTTCTCCAAAGTAATGGCAGGGTCCGATTTTCCGAAGGTGCCTTTCTTCGGAGGTCCCCAGGTTCTTGATAATTTCGACCTTTCCGCGCAAAATCATGAACAGGCGCGTGTCGTCATCCCCTTCCCGTATAATTACGGTGCCCCTTCGGTAGAGTTTTTCTGTAGTGGCCCCGGCGATCCGCTTTAGATCGCCGTCCTGCATCATGGAAAAAAGGGGCACGTGTTTCAGGAAATCGATATATTCGGATTTCTTCATACGAACTCCAATTCCATAATCGTAACCATCACGTGCGGGCCGGGAGGACCCAATGATATCGACCGGAAAAAATAGACACTGCGTTTCGGGTTTATTTTAGAGCCGGACCCTGAGAAGGTGTCGATGATTCGTTTATTGCTTTTATCCAATAAACGGGGATCGGTTCGCTGACATTTTTTACATCATGGTCGCCCAGATACTCGGCATCGCATGCGTATTCTATAATCCGGTAGGTGTCGGGACCGACATACACCCGGGTGTTTGACGATACGGCTCCGATGCGTGCCGCCACAACGGTCACCAGCCCGGAGGCGGTATAGGTGTAAAGCTCGCCGGCAAGGCTCTGCATTCGCGTGCAGCCGACATAGGCGGTCCCGGAGTTGATCCCCATGTGCAGCTGTACATGCCCCCAGGGATAGGGCACGTCGTGATTGAGACGATTGTTTTCGACCACGATGTCGAGCCCTGCCTTTACCGCCGCCAGTGCATTTTCTTCCTGCCGCCCCTCCTTGAAGATCACCATCAGTCCGTCACCGCTGGTTTCGTTGACGTCCCCCCCGTAGCGCTTGATGCAGTCCAAGTAAGCGGAAAAATGGTTCTCGACCATGTTATTGACCAGAAAGGGGTCGGCCGTTTCGGTGATTTTGGAAAAACCCTCGATGTCGAGAAACAGTACAGTCACCTCCATGGGGGCTTTTTCCAGGGAAATGCTTTCCGGATCTTTTTCCACGAGTCTCCGAACCGTGGAGGGGACAAATTTGGTGAGCTGGTGCTTGACCCGCTCCAGGGTCTCCAGATGAATCAGTGTTTTCCGCAGTTCCTCCGAGTAGCTTTTAACGTTCTCGTAAAGTTTGGCGTTTTCGACGGCAATGGCGACGTAGTCGGAGATGGAACGTAAAATGTCCAAGTCTTCGTCATTGAATTTCCCGTATTGCTTGTTCAGCGACTGGAGTACCCCGATGCACCGGTTTTCCCGGTTGATCAGGGGCTGACAGATGAGGTTGCGGGTCTGAAACCCGGAACTCTTATCGATTTGCGAGAAAAACCTTGGATCCTCATACACGTCGTTGTTGACCACCGAAGATTGGGCTTTGAACACCCATCCGGCGATCCCCGATTCTTGGGGAATCCGAATCTCGTTTCGCTGCATGCCGGTGGCCACAAGAGACCAAAGCTCACCGTTTTCCGGATCGTGAAGAAAGACCGTGCTGCGCTCCGTCTGCATGATCCGATTGGTTTGGTCCATGATCACCTCGAAGAGGCGCTCAATGTTCATTTCGGAAGTGAGCACCTGCCCCACCGTGAGCAGCTGCTGATATCGATAGTTCTGGTCCCTGACGATCCAGTCTTCGCCGCGTCTGCCGATAGTTCGGGGTTTCGATTTGTCGTCTAACGCATCCATCGACAATACCCCCGCGGATGTTGGTTTGAGGTCGGAGCAAGAGAAGTCCAGCAAATCTAATGGGAATCGGAATGTTCAACCACCGATCGCTTTATCTCTTGGAGGTTTTTCGTAAATCTTTTGTGATAGTGAACTGGGTCACATTTATATCAAAGCACCCGATAAAAAGAAACCGTTAACTCTGCACTGCGACAACTGTAATACACAATGACCACTCATGGGTGCGCTTTCAAGTGTCGGGCGGCCTTTCTGCCTCGGGGACCCTCCAGAGGGCATGGGACACCAACGCGAGAGACGACCGTCATGCCCGATACTGGGCCATCCGCATCGACACGTCCGGCAATGACGTTTGCCCGGAAAGCGTGAACGAGTAGCGGCGAGAACGCACCTTTGGGTTTATGGGGACATCGGCAGGTGTCCCGGTCGCGAAAATCCGAGATGACGAATCCGCTGTAGATTTTCGGCACCCGGACCCGGGATCGGGTTGACCGGAAACGGGGATGGAACACATGACCGGTGACACGACTTCAATTGAGAATTCCAACAAAATTGTTGTATTTTGTCTGAGGACATCTGCCCGCGGTCCAGGAGACTCTCTACCCTCTGAATGCAAACTTTTTCATTAAGAATCAGATGGTTGTAATAGAAACAAGAATATGATAAAATCTGGTATTCAATTTGCATTCCCTTTGGGAAAGGACAGGGCGGCGCGATCTCATCAGAGATCGTTGCTAATTTTGCACAACCGCTAAAATGAGCATAGAGCCATGCTGCAGAACATTCGACTTTCCCACCATGCCATGCCTGGGAACTCCGGTGCCGGGGAACACAGATCTGGTGCAAATACCGTGATCGGAGGAACCCAGCGGCTCCTGAGGATCGATGTGATCTGGGGAAAAGCCGGGTTTACCCTTCTGGAGTTGATGATTGTCATGTCCCTTATCATGGCGCTTGCCGCCATCGGGGTGCCGACTTATCTCGGGTATCTCCAAAAGGCCAGGACGACCAAGGCCATTGCGGATATCCGCCGGGTGGATCGGGTGATCCAATACTACCTGGCCGATATGGAAGAATTGCCGGATAGCCTCGATGACATCGGAGAGGGCGCCCATACAGACCCCTGGGGGAATCCGTATCGGTATCTGCTGATTGACACCACCAAGAAGGGACAAAAAGCGCTTTCGAGCCTCGATCTGCCCGGGGAGGATCTGCCGTTCCTCGGCTTTCTGGAAATCAATACCGTGACCCTGTCCGCGGTGACCGGCAAGAAAGACAAGACCGGCTCCCCTCCCGGCAAGGGCAAAGACACGCCGCCCGGTCAGGACAAGCAGGACGACAAAACCACCGGTCAGGACAAGCAGGACGACAAAACCACCGGCCAGGACAAGCAGGACGACAAAACCACCGGCCAGGACAAGCAGGACGACAAAACTACCCAGGGCAACCTTACGCCGAGAAAAGACGGCAGCGAGAATCCGATCAACCTGGATTACGATCTCTACAGTATGGGACCGGATGGCGATTCCAAGCCCAACCTGAGTTCCAAAGCCGGCTCTGACGATATCATCCGGGGAAGCTCCGGCGATTACTTCGGCCCGGCCAACTACTATTAACCATGATGAGAACTGGGGATATGGCCATACACGTCAATAAACACCTGTTGCGGGTTCTAACGATACTCTTTTTTCTGTCAATCAGCGTCGGATGTCAGCTATCCAAAGATGAGAGTGTCCCGCCGGACTTTGTCGGGCACTGGGTTACCGATGTTCCCCGATACGAAAACTGCTACCTCGACATTACCGAAACCACGATCAGTTTTTTGACGGCAACCGGCGAGCTGAATACCTTTTTTATCAACCGGGTCGAGCGTACCGTTATTGAAAAGCAGAACGTCTTGGTTTTTCATTATGAGAATCGGGACGGCGTTGAGTTTTTAAAACCGATGGTTCAGATCGGAACCGGTGACGACGCCCAGATTCAATTTCTTAACCAAAAATATCTGAAGTGGCGAAAAGTAAACCAAGAAGCCTGATACGTCCAATCCACATATCAGGCTTGTTGGGACGTATATTCGGGCACAGCCTGGAATAAACGATGCCGTTTAAGCTGACAACCAGATCGTTTCGAACGCGGGTGGCCCGAAGAATCTTTTTACTGTTTATCATTTGTGCCTTGGTGCCGGTATCCGTTCTGTCCGGGATTTCCTATTGGACCGTTTACAATCAGCTCCAGAACCAGGCCCGGAATTATCTCCGCCAGGAGTGTAAATCGCTTAGTATCTCCATTTATGAACGACTTCTTCTGTTTCGTTCGGAACTAAAAAGCGCGGCATCCGTTTTTCAAGCCTACACGGCGTCCGACAAAACCTTATCCATAGATTTTTCCTTGCGGGAATTGGGGAGTAACTTTAGCGGTTTTGGAATTCGCCAGGGGGAGACCTGGCACCCTTTGGCCGGATCGATCGATCGCCCGCCGCGACCGAACATGCTCCAGGCCGACTGGCTTTCAGACGGCAACGCCCTGTTGATGCTGGAGCGGCGCAACGACCGGATAGAGCAATTCATGGTTCTGCCTCTGCCTTCCGAAGGCGACCCTCCGGCCTGGATTATCGGTAAAATTGACACCTCGTTTATATGGGAAGCCGCCGAGGCGCGCCCGCCGGAAACGGAAGTGATTATTCTGGACCGTGCAACCGGTTTTCTCTATGGCTCTATCCCATACAACCCTCTGATCGGTGAAGGTACATTCTCCCTGGAGCTAAAGCCGCACAGCGGGCTGTTTGATTGGAAAGACCGGGATCGTACCTACGCGGCCAGCTTCAGGGCCATCCATTTGAAACCCAACTTCTTCCATCCCGATTGGGTGGTGGTCCTCAGCCGGGCGAAGGAGGATATTTTCGCACCCATGCGCAGCTTCCGGATCACATTCCCGGTAATGATCGTGATTGCCGTTGCGCTCGTCTTCATGCTCAGCCTGGTCCTGATCCAGAAAAATCTCACTCCGATCGAAAAACTTCGCCTGGGAACGGAAAAAATAGCGGAGGAACAGTTTGGCTACCAGGTGGACATCGCCAGTGGAGATGAATTTGAAACGTTAGGGAATGCCTTTAACGACATGAGCAACAGGCTGAAAGAGGGGCGTCTCCTGCTGGTGCGCTCATCCAAGCTGGCGACCATGGGTCAGGTGTCCACGGGCCTTTTCAACGAACTCAGGCAACCTTTGACCGGTATCGGGGGGATGGCTCAAGTGCTCCTGACGGACGATAGCCTTTCCGAGGATCTTAAAGAGAAACTGAAGCGTATTAAGGAAGGCATCATACGAATGGAGGCAATCCTGAGCCGATTCGGCGAGTTCGCCCAGATCTCCGGGCGACGGATGCGACCGCTTGTACTGCCGGAGTTGATTGACCGTATTCAAGCGTACACCCAGGTCCAGATCGAGAAGAATAATATCCAGGTCAGCGTCGATCACCAGAAGGGGCTTCCCATGATTTCAGGCAATGCCCACAGCCTGGAACAGGCGTTTGCCAACCTGGTGATCAATTCCATACATGCTCTGGAGGTCCGTGCTGGCAATGATCGACAGCTTTCTATCAATACTTACCAGTGGGGCGGGAAAGTCATGGTCGATGTTATCGACAACGGTTGCGGCATGCCGAAGCGGGTTCAGACCCGAATTTTCGATCCCTTCTTTACGACCAAGGATGTCGATAAGGGGACCGGCCTGGGACTGAGCATCGTCGAGTCTATTATCCATAATCACGGAGCCACCATCGACCTGGAAAGCACGGTCCATGTAGGCACCAAATTCACCGTTTCTTTCCCGGTTGACTTACCAAAGGAGACAATAAATGACGCGTAATCGAAGGCGACGATTTCCCATGGTCGCAAAATACTACCAAACGCGAATGCTACTTTTCGTTCTGTCCTACATGATCATCGTGATCATGTTTATGGCGATATTCGTTTTCGCCCCCAACTTTATCCAGATGGCCGACCCCAGTGTACCGTTCAACGTCCAGGCGGCCGCGGCCGAGAAGATACTTTACGGGCATGCGGCCTTGTGGCCGTCGCTGCTCGCTCTGGTCATTTTAATCGGCATCCATTATTTCCAGGTCTTTCACCGGTTCATCGGTCCCATGTACCGGTTCAGTCACTCATTCAACGCCATTGCGGCAGGGGATGTGTCGTTCCAGATCCAGTTGCGCGAAAAAGATTATCTGAAAAATGAACGGGACGAGATCAATCACATGCTCAGCATACTTTCCGAGCAGATCGGCGGTGCCCAGAAAGACACCGCCATGGCGATGATGCTTGTCCAGAAGATGGAACAAGTGAACGGCGACGAAAACGGCCGCAAAGCCATATCCGGCAGCCGGCTGATGGAACTCCGGGAACGGCTCGGCCAGCTTTCGGAGACCCTGGGGTATTTCAAAACAGAAGAGGAAACGAAATTAACCGGCGACGTCGAAGAAGACGAACAACAGACGGCCGATGGGAATACCTGATTGACTATTTCAATCAATAGATTTTCCTGAAAACAGCGGCCCGGAACACATTGACGGTGTCTCGGTTTATTTGAGTATTCGGGTTGCCTAAAATTCGCTGTATTCACCGCCAAGGCTCAGATTGGATGGCGTTGGTGGAGCCGCCGCCCGATTCCGGGCGGGGACTATCTGCCCGGCACGATAATGCGGGAGCCTTCATTTCGATTTGATTGTTCCTGTTCCTGTTGCATTCTTTTGACGTTTTCAATCATTTCTTCCATCGCATGCTGCATGGCCTCAGGGAAGTTTATCATGGCTTCTTCCAACGTGGACGCCGTTAATGGCGCGTGAAGCGGAACAGGCCCCTGGGGCGACATGAGCTGGGTGTGACCCACAAATACCTTTTCACGGCTTTCATCTAACGTTCCATCCGGCTTGATCGGCGTCAGGCACCGGATGGACGCCGATTGGAGATCAATAAAATTCTCTTCACGATATAAGTTGTGTTTATCGACTTTAAAATCAATCTGATTGTTCGGCATGCCATTTCTCCCTTCATGTGATTTCCATGGTGACCCGGTTTATCCGCCGGGACATGCGCCATCCTGATGTTGTATCGGTGTTTAACCTGGAATGGGCAAGATTATCCTATAGTGGTTGTCCTAAATTTGTTCCGTTTGCAGACATATGGAAACGATAACCGCAGAGTCGCAGAGGACGCAAAGGAACTGTATTTTTCCCCGAATCCCTGAGAAGGGGATTCGGGGAAAGAGCCCCAGCAGCATACCGAAGGGAGGCTCTCGAAGGGCAGCGAAATGCTAAAAAGGAATATCACCTCTGCGACCTCTGCGACTTTGCGGTGATAGGTTGATCGTAAAATGAATCGGAACGCAACCCTGGCAATCGCTATAAGCTTCGATTCCCGCGAGTCGTCACTGCACCGCGATTATAACGGTCGCAGACAAACACGAAGGGGCTGCGATGGTTATCGCAACCCCTCTGCAGGACTGGTAGGCGGTACTGGATTTGAACCAGTGACTTCCACCGTGTGAAGGTGGCACTCTCCCGCTGAGTTAACCGCCCGGGAAACCTATTTGTCGACCATCTCCTTGAGTTCCTTCCCCACCTTGAAAAAGGGCAGCTTTTTCGATGGGACCTCAATCTGGACGCCGGTTTTTGGGTTTCGACCGACATAGGGTTTGTAATGCTTGACGGTGAAACTGCCGAAGCCCCGGATTTCGACCCGCTCACCAGAGGCTAATGTTTGGGTGATTGTATCGAAAAAGGTGTCTACGATGTTTTCTGCATCCTTCCGGCTAAGAGAGGCTTCCTCTTTCAAGGAGTTAATCAGATCGGATCGGTTCATGAAGTCTCCTTCGTCAAACGGAATACCCTGGCGGGCCGTCACAATATGAACAATTTCGGTCGAACACAGAGATAGATTTATAGTGGTTTCGGCCAATTGAAGTCAAGCACTTTTTCACTCATCTGAAGGATTATCAATAACTTCGGATGGGGGTGGACCGAATTCGGATTTGCCCTGGGGCGACGGCGGCGGCCCGCTGTGATCTCCTTCGGGCTCTCCAAAGGGCAGCGTCGGATCATCATCGGCAAGGCCTGTTTCCAGGACCTCTTCCGCCATATCGCTCAGTTCCTCGATTTCCTTGGGCGTCGGCAGATCTTTGAGATCCTGAAGATCAAACACCTCCAGAAACTGACGGGTGGTGCCATAGATCAGGGGACGCCCGGGTATTTCCTTCCTCCCGAGGACCCGGATCATCTTTCGTTTGAGCAGCATCCGAAGGACACCGCCGCAATCCACACCCCGGATGTGTTCGATGTCGCTGCGGATAACCGGCTGCTTGTAGGCGATCGTGGCCAGCGTCTCCAGGGCGGCCTTGCTCAACCGGGGAGGTTTGGGCTGGATCAGTGTTTTGATCCAGTCTTTGTACTCGGACCGGGTACGAAGCTGGTAGCCGCCGGCGACCGCCTTCAGATGAAAACCACCCCCTCGGGCCTGATACTCATCTTCCAGTGCCTGAAGCGCTTCGCGGATGGGCGCTCTTTCGGTCACATTGAGAACCGCCCGCATCCGATCGATGGTCAGGGGCTCATCCGCCACAAACAAAAGGCTCTCGATAATGTATTTGATGTCGTCATCCATGAATGGCCAATGAATCGAAATCGTTTTTTGCCCGGTTTTCCTGTCTGGTTCGCATGGCTATCGAACTATGTAATACCATCTCCCTGCTTGAACAGGAAATTAAATTTATAGTCTAAATATGCAGCGTTAGCTGCAGACACATCGTAACATCGTGCAACGCACGATGTTACAGGTAGAATAAACGGATGATTCCGGTCCCCACATGCTGGACGATCCGGACAAGACGCACCTTGACCATTTCCAGCACGGCGAGAAACGTGACGATCACATCGGCGGTTGTGGTATCGGTATCAAACAGCTCGTCGAATACGACCGATCCCTTTTCTTCGAGGATGTCGATGATCTGGGTAATCCGATCCCTGACCGATATGCTGTCTGCCGTCAGGTCGACCCGCTGGTCCGAGTCCACCCTCTCGAGGATACGTTTGAACGCATCGATCAGTTCAAAGAGGCCGATTTTGATGAGCTCCTCGTCCGGGTCGACCAGAAATTCCTGCTTGTCGGGGTTTCGGATAAAGGTATGCTCGCCCAGAAGCTGACGGGCGGCCAATTCTTCGGCGGCCGACTTCAGTTGGAGATATTCGATCAAGGGGCGGGTGATCGCCAGCCGCGGATCCTCGGCATCTGCCTCGATGCCCTCGTGGATGGGAAGCAGCATTTTGGACTTGATTTGGGTCAGGGTGGCGGCCATGACCAGAAATTCGCCGGCCAGATCGATATTCAGGGATTTCATCAGATCGATATAGCCAAGATACTGGTCGGTGATCAGGGCGATCGGTATATCGTAGATGTCCACCTCATTCTTTTTGATCAGGTAGACCAGCAGGTCCATGGGACCTTCAAACACATCCGTCAGCGCAACCCGATATGGTTCCGTATGATCCATGATTCCGATTGGAAGCCTTGTTTTCCTGATGGTTTTGGAGACCGCTGAAATTCACCACTCACAAAGAGGTTCCGGATCATCGATACACGATACAAGATGCAAGCTACAAGCATCAGGGATCCGAGAGATCTAAAATCTTTTTCCTGTATCCTGGATCTTGCCGCCTGCATCCCTGACAACCGGCCAACCCTTCGACACGCCCAGAGCAAGCGGGCCAGCGGGCACACAGGCAGACGGGTGAGCGAAACGCATGTTTATTCCAGCCCCACGACCTGTCGTACCTCTTCAATGGTTTTTCGGGCGGTGTCACGGGCACAGTCGCTGCCCGCTGTGATAATCTCTTCGACCAGTTCCGGTCGGGCTTCATAGTATCGCCGCTTTTCCCGGATGGGCGCCAGGGCGTTGGCCAGCCGGTCTGCCATAATCTGTTTGCACTCCACGCAGCCGATTTCGGCGGAACGGCACGCCGGATCGATCTCGGCCACCTTCTCCGGTTCCGTGTATATTTTGTGAAATTCGAAAACATTGCAGACGCCCGGATCTCCCGGGTCGCTCCGCCGCTTCCGTTGGGGGTCGGTAATCATTCTGGACACCTTGGCGGCGATTTCGTCAGTGCCGTCTTTCAGAAAAATCGCATTATGATAACTTTTGCTCATTTTCCGGCGGTCCATGCCGAGAATTTTCCGCGTAGCCGTCAGCATTTCCTTGGGTTCGGGAAACACCTCCCCGTACAAGTAATTGAACCGACGCGCGATCTCCCGGGTGATTTCCACATGGGGCACCTGGTCCACTCCGACGGGCACTCCGTGGGCCTTGTAAATGATGATATCCGCAGCCTGGAGTACCGGGTACCCCAGAAACCCGAACGTTGACAGATCCTTGCTGTCGAGCTGGACGATTTGATCCTTGTAGGTGGGGTTCCGCTCCAGCCAGGGCACCGGCGTGATCATGGACAGCAGCAGAAACAGCTCGGCGTGTTCCTTCACCAGGGACTGGACAAACAGCGTGCTCTTCTCCGGTGTCAGACCGACACTGAGCCAGTCGATCATCAGCTCGCGAATATAACCCGAAATCCGGCCCGGATCTTCATAATCGCTGGTGAGCGCATGCCAGTCGGCGATGAAGAAGAAACAGTCATAATCATCCTGCATGTCCACCCAGTTGAGAAGGGCCCCGTGCAGATTGCCGAGATGAAGCGGCCCGGTGGGCCGCATGCCGCTGAGTATTCGACGTTTGTGGGTCATCGATGGTTCTCCTGTACGAATAAAATCATGCAACGATTTTATGAAACGCGACGATGTCGCTCATTTTGTCCCACGCCGCAAGGCGCTGGGAATTATCAAGATCAATTGGGAAATAAAAACATCAGGCCATCTCTGCCGAGGGCCAGTCTGAGTATCGGGTTCATCAGTATTGACAGCAACCGGTTGATGATGCCCGAGAGCAGCAGAATGATAATGATCAGCAGCCCGAAACGCTCCAGCCGCTGGTAAGGAGCGCGGAGCGACACCGGCAGTATCAAGGCCAGGATTCGGCTGCCGTCCAGGGGCGGTACCGGAATCAGATTAAAAATAGCCAGCACGGCATTGATGATCACGCTGTATCCAAACAGATAAAGGAGCGCAAACAGCAGCGGCTGCAGCAAGGTTCCGTAAATGGAAGGCCCCCACATGACCACGGTCTTGAACAGCAGGCTCGACAGCACGCACAGTATCATGTTGGCGGTCACCCCGGCTGCCGAGACATAAAGCGTGCCTTTTCTGAAGTGCCTGAAGTTCCGCGGATCGACCGGAACCGGTTTTGCGTAACCGAACACCAGGGGAGATCCGCTTAGCTTGAGCGCCAGGGGCAGTATGACCGAACCGACCGGATCCAGATGGCGGATCGGATTCAGTGTCAACCGTCCAGCCGCTTGAGCCGTTCGGTCGCCCATCCGCAACGCTGTCCACCCGTGGGCGACTTCGTGAATGGTGACGGCAAAAACGATGGCCACGATCATGATGGCAATCTGAGTGAGGTCAGCTATTGGAAGCATACCGGCGTGCGAATTCGAGCTCGTCGCTGCGGGTTTTAAGACGACCGTTGAGTTTTTTGTCCAGAATCCCCTGAAGGATTTCCCGGTAAATGGGTCCCGACGGGTAACCGAGCGACCTGAGGTCCTTTCCCGTGATGGCCGGCTTCATGTTTCTCAGCCGGGTGAAATACCGCGATATCGCCTGTTTCACCCACCGATCTGCGGTAGCCGCCATCATATACAGAATCAGCTCCGTGCGGAAACCGACCAACCGGCGGTAGAGGGTACTGTTCTTCGCCGGATGGTGTCTTTCCAGGCCGGAGAGGCAGCGATCGGCCCGGATGCGCTCCGTGGTGAAGATTTTCCGGTACCGGGGGGCAAGTTCGAAGCGTTCACAGATGGCCTCGGCTGTTTTTTTACTGCAGCCGCGGATCAGGGCCAGAAAATAAACGGCCCACTTCATATAGGATTCTTCCAGAAAAAGCAAATCGCGCCAGGCCACGACCTGTTTTACGGATTCGATCATCCGAATGCGGTCGCCGTCCAGCGCGATGGATGGGTGTATTACCTGAAGCAGGTCGTAATCCTGCATCCTCAGGATGGCCGGTGTGGGGTTCTCTTCCTCGAGGATGAGCCGCAGTTCGCTGAACACCCGACGACCGCTCAACCGCTTGAAAAAATCCATCTTTACGGCGTTCTCGATCAGGCTCGACGTCAATTTGCCGATGGTAAACCCGAATCGCTGTTCAAACCGGATGGCGCGAAACACCCGGGTCGGATCCTCGACGAAACTCAGGTTATGAAGCACCCGGATGACGCGTTCCTTTAAATCCCGCTGGGCGGAGAAAAAGTCGATGAGCGTGCCGAAGGATTTCGGATGGAGCTGAATGGCCAGGGTGTTGACGGTAAAATCCCGCCGGAACATGTCCAGCTTGATGGAGCTCATCTCCACCACCGGCATGGCTGCGGGAAACTTGTAATATTCCATCCGTGCCGAAGCGACGTCCACCTTGAAACCGTCCGGGAAAATGATCACGGCGGTGCCGAACTTCCGGTGGGTGTGCACACGGGCCCCGACCAGCTCCGCATAGGCGTGGGCAAAAGCGATGCCATCGCCCTCGATAACGATGTCGGTATCCTCATTGGATCGGTACAAGAACAGGTCCCGCACGAATCCGCCCACCACAAACGCGCTGCAGTTCAGGTCGGCCGCTGCTTTTCCCATGGTGCTGAGAAGATCGAGCATCCGCTTCGAAAGCCGCTCCCTCATAAACTTATTGATGTTGCGGGTCCGGGCATGCCTTATTTTCTGGATCGGATCCGGCAGGGATCCCTTTTTTCCCCGGGTCTGCCGGACCAAAAGATTGAGCAGATCGGTCCGGGTGATCGCACCGACGACCGAGCCGTTATCGACCACCGGCAGAATACGTTGCTTGTTCTCGATAATCGTCTCCTGAATTTCGGGAAGATCCGCATCGGGTGCCACCGATTCGACCCCGGTGGTCATGTATTCCTTCACCGGGACATGGTCCAGTTTGTGGAAGAGCGCCTTTTCAATGATCTGCCGCGTAATCACACCGGCCAGTTCCATTTTGCCGTTTTTCGATTCCATGACCAGCAGTGCATTGACGTTATAGCGCGTCAGCACGTCATGGGCCTCCCGGCAGAGCATCTCCGGAGCGACACCGAGGGGTGGTGACGACATCAGATCCCGGGCCAGACGACGGGAGCGGATCTCCTTGTACAGACGGTCGAGGAGATTCTGCTCCACCTGTGTAAGCGTCATCCCCTTGACGGTGGCCGCGGCGGCGTAGGGATGACCGCCGCCGCCAAAGGTCGAAAGCACGGCCCCCACATCGACTTCCGGTATCCGGCTGCGGGCCACGATATAGATCTTGCTGCCCATGGCCGCAATGGTGAAAATGGCATCGAGATTTTCCATTTTCACCATCTTGTGCACCAAAAATGCGAAGTCCGGCACGTAATCGTCGGTAATCACCGTCGTCAGCACCAGTTCCACTCCGTTGATGTTGTAATGGGTGGCCGCTTGGATCAGATCGTTCAGAAGAGAGACCTGCCGCGGGCTGATTTCCCGGGAAATAAGGTTTGACACCGTATTCAGGTTCGCTCCTTTGGATAGGAAAAAGGCCGCTGCACCGAAGTCTTCTGTGGTCGTGGAGCTGAAGGTGAAGGAGCCGGTGTCCTCGTAGATGCCAAGCGCCATGATGGTTGCTTCATCGGGTGTGATGTCGAGATCACGCTCCCTGAGCAGGTCGGATAGAATCGTGATGGTCGCACCGGTCTCCCGGCAAAGCTCCGTATCGCCACGGATATCGTTGGCCATCAGGGGATGATGATCGTAGATATGGATCTCCACTTCCGGCTGGCCGACCAGTTCGACAAACTTGCCGATGCGGCCGGGCTGGCGTGTATCGACCAGCACCATTCTCCGGATTCTTGCAAAGTCGATGGTGTTAATGTCCGCCATATTGAAGAGATAAACCATCGAATTGATGAAAAAATTCCTCAGATTCCGCTCCTGGGAACCGGGGAACACCACCAGGGCGTCCGGGTAGAGTTTCTGGGCTGCCAGCATCGATGCCATGGCATCGAAATCGGCGTTGGTGTGGGTGGTGATGACGGTCAGATCTCTTTTGGGCATTGCGGCTCAAACTCTTCTATGTCGGTGGATCGCGACGGGTTCATGATGCCGGAACAGTCGCATATATGGTCCGGCGAATCAAGCGCAACATCAAGCGACCGACGACCGGGCCCCCCTGGTTTCAAATTCGGCAAAAAACTTGTTGAATGGGCTGGTTTATGATACCATATGGGATAAATTTCGTTATAAATCATTCTGTTAATTGCAGCGTCACACACCCCCGGGGATCCAAACCATGGATTCGGCAACTGGTTGACTGCAGTTCCCCGGCAGCGGTGTTTTCCTTATCAAAGGGGGTTGAAGATGCCGGTTTTTATCTGGGCTGGAACAAACAAGCTCGGCACAAAACAAAAGGGGGAGATGGAAGCTCCCTCCGAAGAGGCGGTACGCGCCCATCTGGCTCGGTTGAAAATATCTCCCACCAAGGTCAAGCCCAAGCCCAAAGACCTGCTCGAAAATATCGCCTTTTTCCAGCCGAAGATCACCAACAAAGACATTATTGTTTTCGCCAAGCAGTTCTCCACGATGATCGACGCCGGGTTGCCCATCGTGCAGTGCCTGGACATTCTCCATAACCAGCAGGAGAATGTGACATTTAAAAAGATGCTCAAGGAGATCAAGGATTCGGTGGAAAGCGGCGCCACTTTTGCCGAGACCCTGAAAAAATATCCGAAGGAATTCGACGACCTGTTTGTCAACATGATTGCTGCCGGCGAGGCCGGCGGTATTCTCGATACCATTCTCAGAAGGCTTTCCGCATATATGGAGAAAGCCGCCAAGCTCAAAGCCCAGGTCAAAGGGGCCATGACGTATCCGATGATCACGGTCATTATCGCCGTTATCGTGGTCGCCGTCATCATGGTGTTTGTAATTCCGGTGTTCCAGGAAATGTTCTCCGGCATGGGCAGCGCACTGCCCATGCCGACGATGGTCGTGGTGAATATGAGCAATTTTGTCCGATCGAACATTCTTTACATCATCATCGGTGTGGCACTGGCAGTATTCGCGTTCAAGCGATTTTATGCCACGGACAAGGGACGCAACATCGGTGACCGGCTGGCCTTGAGGCTGCCGATCTTCGGGCCGCTGATCCGATAAGTCGCTGTGGCGAAATTCACCCGTACCATGGGGACCATGCTGGCCAGCGGTGTTGCGATCCTGGATGCCCTGGACATTGTCGCCAAAACAGCGGGAAACAAGGTCGTCGAGAAGGCCATCTATGACGTCCGCTTCGGCATCGCCGAAGGCCGTACCATGGCCGATCCCCTCCTGGAGACAGGTGTTTTCCCGGCTATGGTCTGCCAGATGATATCCGTGGGTGAGTCCACAGGCGCCCTTGATGCCATGCTCGGGAAAATTGCCGATTTTTATGATGAAGAGGTGGACCAGGCCGTTGAAAACCTGACCGCGGCCATCGAGCCGATGATGATGGTATTTCTCGGCGTGGTTATCGGTGGCCTCGTCGTGGCCATGTATCTGCCGATTTTCAAAATGGCTTCCGCCCTCGGATAGCGACGGTAGCCGGATCACTCGGGTCATGGGCATCCCCACGATCCAACCGGAGGTGTCAAAACTCCATGGACGCGTTCTGGCAGGCTCCGGATGATGATCTTGTTCCGAAGCTCAGATGGCTGATTGCGCTTCGCATCCTGCTGACCGGCCTGCTGTTGGGCTCGACCATCCTTTTAAAACTTGCCGAAAGCAGCGATCCGTTTTCCCAGCCCCTGATTTCCCTGTATCTTCTGGCCAGTGCCATCCTGATCATGACGGTGGTCTACACTGCCGTACTTCCGTACATCAAACAGGCCGTTCTCTTCGCCTATAGTCAAATTGGTTTGGACACTGTTTTCGTGACGTTCACGATCATGGTTACCGGCAGTTTTTCAAGCCCATTCGCAATTCTCTATCTGCTGGTCATTATTTCCGGGAGCATGCTGCTCTTTCGGCAGGGCAGCCTGGTCATGGCTTCCCTGTGCAGCATCCAGTACGGCATTCTGGTGAATTTAGAGTATTACAGGCTTTTCATACCCTACGGCATGGAGGGCAGCTCGGTGGCGACCGATTATCCATGGTCGTTTGTGCTGTACAAAGTATTGATGATTATTGTCGGCTGTTTTGCCGTGGCGTTTTTAAGCAGTTTTCTCACGGAACAAAACCGGAAAACCCGGCGCCAGCTGGCCGCCATGGAAAACCATGTGAAACGGGTGGAGAAAATGGCGACCGTCGGGGAAATGGCTGCCGGGCTGGCCCACGAAATTAAAAACCCGCTGGCCGCGTTGAAGGGATCGATCCAGCTGCTGCGCGAAGAAGCCGATTATGACCCGATACGGGATCGGCTTATGCAAATTATCGTCCGAGAAGCAGATCGACTCAGCTCCCTCGTCAGCAGCTTTCTGCTATTTGCCCGGCCCCCAATGGGCCGCGCCGAGAAGATCGACCTCAGGCAGGCCATGATGGAAATCGTGGAACTTTTTGAAAAGGACAGTTCCTCCTGGGAGCGTGTTACCGTCGAGAAATCCGTGCCATCAGATCTTTGGATCGAAATGGATCCGCAGCACCTCCGTCAGGTCCTCTGGAATCTACTCGTCAATGCCCGAGAGGCCATCGAGGGATCGGGCCGGATTATAGTGGATGTGTCACACGAGCGGAACCGACGGATTCAGATCCGTATCACCGATAACGGCTGTGGCATGCAGCCGGATGAAATCAAATCCATCTTCGATCCCTTCTTTACCACCAAACCCACCGGAACCGGTCTGGGCTTGTCCATTGTTCACCGCATCCTGGAAACCTACGACAGTTTTCTCGATGTGGAGAGTCGACCGGGAATGGGATCCACCTTCACCCTTAATTTGCGCCTAGCCGAATCTCCAGCCTCCTGAACGGAATGTATCGCCGTTGCCATTAAAATGTCCCGATAAACGGCAGCCCCGAACCGCAAGTTTGGCTTCGGAACGGGATTCTGGCAATCCCCATAAACGATGAAAAGATCTGGAGCCATGTCGGGTAAACCTTGACACCCCATAGTAAATGGGTTATCAAGCTCTGCTTAACCTCATGAGCCGATTTTTACTTAATATCGATAAGTTAGCATCTTTCAACCGATACCCGGAACAGATTGGCCCACCACTTGTGTTGCGGGTGGTGCGCAATCCGTTCAGAAACCGGCACAGGTCATGAAAACAGACACCGCCAGCGAACTTCTCCAGAAACGCCGGGAGAAGGTGCTTCAACTGCGATCCAACCAGATACCGCTGTATCCGAATGATTTCAGGATCTCCCATTCCATTGAAGAATTACAGGGAATCATTGCCGACGATGCTCCGGGTTTGAGTGAGGACCATCCCGTCTTTGCGGTTGCCGGCCGAATGATGGCCATCAACCGGTTCGGCAAATCCGCATTTATTCGCATGCGGGACCGTACCGGTCAGATGCAGGCCTACATCCGTAAAGACAGGGTCGGCGATGAGAGCTATGAGCTGTTCAGACAACTTGATATCGGCGATTTTGTCGGGGTTACCGGGGGCATGTTTCAAACCCGGACCGGTGAGTGGACGCTCCTTGCCAGGGATCTCCGGTTGCTGTGCAAATCCACACGGGCTCTTCCGGAAAAGTATCACGGTCTGAAAGATCCGGAAAAGCGTTACCGCCGTCGGTACCTCGATCTGTTGATGAATCCGGAAGTTCGGGACATCTTCATCAAGCGGAGTCAGATCATCCAGGCAATCCGCTCGTTTCTTCTGGACCGCGATTTCCTTGAAGTCGAGACCCCCATGATGCAGCCGATACCCGGCGGCGCCGAAGCCGCTCCATTTGTGACCCATCACAACGCTCTTGGAATGGACCTGTACCTGAGGATCGCTCCGGAGCTGTATCTCAAACGCCTGGTTGTCGGCGGGCTTGAACGTGTTTTCGAAATCAACCGGAACTTCAGGAACGAGGGGATTTCCACCCAGCACAATCCCGAGTTTACCATGCTTGAGTTTTACCAGGCCTATGCCACCCATGATGATCTGATGGCGCTCACCGAAGAGATGGTCGCCCAGGCGGCGGTCTACGTCACCGGTTCATCCGTCATCAGCTACCAAGGCGAGAAGATCGATTTGAGTCGCCCCTGGCGCCGTATTTCCCTTGGTGATGCCCTGACCGGCATCGGTGGTGTTGCGCCGGAATTGCTGACGGATAAACAAGGGTTGCTTGACGTTGCCGCCCGAAACGGCATTCAGGTGACCAAAACCGGGCGCCTCGGTAAAGTGATCACGAAACTGTTTGACGTGCTTGTAGAACCCAAACTGATCCAACCCACGTTCATCACCGAGTACCCGGTTGAAGTGTCTCCGCTTTCCCGGCGGAGCGACACGATCCCGGATGTCACAGAACGATTCGAGCTTTTTATCGCCGGTCGGGAAATTGCCAACGGTTTTTCCGAACTCAACGATCCGGAAGATCAGCGCGGACGTTTTCTCGAACAGGTTAAGGACCGGGAAGCGGGAGATGAGGAAGCCCATTTAATGGATGAGGAATACATCGAAGCGTTGGAATACGGAATGCCGCCAACAGCGGGAGAGGGGGTCGGCATTGACCGTTTGACCATGTTGCTGACCGACACTCCCTCCATCCGTGAGGTGATCCTTTTCCCGCATATGAAACCGGCGGAAAGGAGAAAGGGATAGTCGACAGCCCGCAGAGACAAACAGGGCATCGAGCGTCGACCATCCGCGGGTAACGGCATGCCGTTTGAATACTTCATAGGCACACGCTATTTAAGGGCCAAGAAGAAACAAGCCTTCATCTCTCTCATTACCCTGCTTGCCATTGCCGGAGTTACTGTCGGAGTGATGGCCCTGATCGTTGTGATCGGAGTGATGGCCGGCTTCGAAGCAGATCTTAAATCCCGCATACTCGGGGTGGAATCCCATCTGATTGTCCTTCGCACCGGCGGGGCGTTTACCGATTATTCCCAGGTGACTCAATCCGTTGAACAACTTGACGGGGTCACGGCCGCCTCGCCCTTTGTGACCAGCCAGGTGATGCTCCGGTCGGCGACGGGGGTATCCGGCGCGATGCTCCGAGGTATCGACCCGGACACCGCCGGCGATGTGGTCCGGGCGTTCGATCCGGCAGATTTGATGTCGGCGGCCGGAACTGCGGACCAAGACAGGACCCCAAGGATTATCATGGGGCGGGAACTTGCCCGGAGTCTCGGGATCGTCGACGGCGGAAGTGTTTACGTTATTTCCCCAAGGGGGATGGTGGCTCCGGTTGGACACATACCGACAATGAAGCGTTTCCGCCTGGCCGGTGTATTTGCATCCGGGATGTATGAATACGATGGCGCCTACGCCTACATCTCCTTGGAGGAGGCTCAGAAAATGCTCCATTTGGGCGATGCCGTTACCGGTGTGGAGGTCCGGGTGGACGATATCTACGATGCCGATCGTATCGGAAAAGCGGTGGGCGGGATGCTGGGGCCACCCTATTGGACCCGGGATTGGATGGGGATGAACAAAAATCTGTTCTCCGCCCTCAAGCTTGAAAAAACCGTCATGTTCATCATCCTTGTCCTGATTGTCCTGGTGGCGGCATTCAACATCGCCAGCACCTTGATCATGATGGTGATGGAAAAAACACGGGATATCGCCATCCTGAAGGCCATGGGTGCCACGGAGAGATCCATCCGAAAGATATTTGTGTTCAACGGATTGATCATCGGGCTGGTGGGCACCACCATGGGCGTCAGCCTGGGGTTATTGCTCTGTTACTTATTGGATAAGTACAAGTTCGTCGAGCTTCCGGGAGACGTGTACTATATCACGACACTTCCGGTCCACCTTCAGATGCCGGATGTGGCGGTCATTGCCCTTGCCGCAATGGTCATATGTTTTCTGGCCACCCTTTACCCGTCGCAGCAGGCGGCCCGCTTGGACCCTGTGGAGGCAATCCGGTATGGGTAACCAGAACCATCCGCCCGAGGTGCTGGTGCAGGTCCGCCAGCTGCGTAAGGGGTTCAACGCCAGCGGCAGCCGTCTGGAGATACTCGACGGGATCGACGTGGACCTGAAACCGGCCGAAACCATGGCGGTAGTCGGTGCGTCGGGGATCGGCAAGTCGACCTTGCTGCACATTCTGGGTACACTGGACAGGCCTGACAGCGGTCAGGTGCTGTTTCAGGGTGACGACGTGTTCCGCTACGACGATGCCCGGTTGGCCCGGTTTCGAAACCGGTCGATCGGTTTTGTATTTCAGTTCCATCACTTGCTGCCCGAATTCAGTGCCAAGGAAAATGTGATGATGCCGGCACTGATTCAGGGTCTGGAGCGGCATGCGGCCGAGGACGCCGCCGTGAACATCCTGATGCGGGTGGGATTGCAGTCCCGGCTGAATCACCGGGTGAGCGAACTTTCCGGGGGCGAGCAGCAGCGCGTCGCCATTGCCCGGGCGTTGGTCCTGCGGCCCAAGATGTTGCTTGCCGACGAGCCGACAGGCAATTTAGATCGAAAAAACAGCAGTCAGTTTCACGAGATCCTCATGGAGCTCAATGCAGAGCTGGGAATGACGATGGTTGTGGTGACCCATAATCCAGAGCTGGCAGCGTTAATGTCCAGACACATGACGATTGCAGAAGGTAAACTTGTGGAGGCCTGCTGAGACGGTGATGCGCAGAATCTTGCTGCTGGTCGTACTGGGGGTGGTGTGGTGTTGCCCCGGTAAAGCCCGTGCCGAGGAGCCGGTCCGGGTGATCGTCCTTCCCTTCGATGTCTATGCCAGTGACGATATGGGCTATCTGGCCACGCAGCTGCCCAAGGTTCTTGGCGATCAGTTAAAGGCGGCGGGAGCCGTTGTGCTGGTTCCGGATCCGGACGTGGTTCAATCACTCACTGAGAATCGCGGAAATGCGGCAGAGCTGCGCCGGGCCGGGCTGGGGATGGGGGCCGATTATGTGATGTGGGGTAGTTTCACATTGTTGGGGCAAGCCTACAGCATTGACGCGTATCTTCTTAGCACCACCGGTGGCGAGCCGGCCCGGTCTCTATTCGCCGAGGCCGTCGGGATGGAGAATCTGCTGTCGAGTGTCAGCGCCATCGGCCGGGATGTGGAACTGAACATTTTCCGCCGTGAAACGGTCGCCCGGGTTGTCATTAACGGAAACCAACGGATTGAGTCCGAAGCCATTCTACGGCGTATCAAGACGGTTCCCGGCGATGTCTATCTTGCGAAGAACCTTGCCGAAGACCTTCGGGCGATTTACCAGATGGGTTATTTTGAAGATATCCGTGTGGAATCCGAAGCCTCCCCGGAGGGCAAGGTCGTCATCTTCAGCGTAACGGAAAAACCCACCATTCGCGTGATTCGCATAAAAGGCGCCAAACGGGGGTATAAATCGAAAGAAATCAAAGAAAATCTCGATATCAAAACCGGCTCGATCCTGAATATTTTCACGATACAAAAAAACGTCCAGCGGATTGAAAACCTGTACAAGGAAAAAAACTATCACAATGTTGTCGTGACCTACGACATCGAACCGAAGGGCAACAACCAGGCCGATGTCATTTTCAAAATTCAGGAAGGTGCCAAGGCTCGAATCAAGAAGATAACCTTCGAAGGAAACGAGGCCTATTCCGACAAAAAGCTCAAGAAAGTCATCAAGTCATCGGAAAAGTCGCTGTTATCCTTTATTTTCGGCTCCGGTGAACTGAATCGGGAAGACCTGGAGCAGGATGTCGCCATACTCACAGCATTCTATCAAAACCATGGGTACATCCAGGTCCGGGTCGGGGATCCGGTCGTGGAGTTCAAGGAAGAGTGGATTTACATTACCTTTAAAATCGTGGAGGGCGATCGGTTTAAAACGGGGGCGGTCACCATTGTGGGGGATCTTATCCTGCCCAAGGAAGAGCTGATGAAACAGGTTAAGATCACCGGTGAAGAATTTTACAGCCGGGAAGTGGTGCGTAACGATGTCCTCACACTCAAGGAGATTTACTCGGATGAAGGCTATGCCTACGCGGATGTCATCCCGAGAATCAAACGGAACCTGGAAGCGCTGGACGTCGATATTACCTATACCGTCGACAAAGGCAAGCTGGTGTACTTCGAGCGTATTATTATCGGGGGCAATACGCGGACCCGGGACAAGGTTATCCGCAGGCAGCTGGATGTCTACGAGCAAGAGCTTTTCAGCGGCAGACTCCTGAGGAAAAGTGTCGCCAGTTTGTATCGGCTTGACTATTTCGAGGATGTAAAGGTAAACACATCCAGGGGATCCGCGGACGATTTGATGATCCTCAATCTTGATGTGACCGAAAAATCGACCGGATCATTCACTTTCGGCGGTGGCTACAGCAGCACCGAAAATTTCTTTGTAACCGCCTCCATCGCCCAGCGGAACCTCTTCGGGCGGGGCCAGCGGCTGCAGCTCAAGGGCGAGGTCGGCGGCCGGACCACCCGATTCTCGCTGAGCTTCACCGAACCCTGGCTCTTTGATATCCCCCTTTCCGCAGGCGGGGACCTGTACAGCTGGCTGTTTTCGTACGACCAGTACGACAAGGACAGTTTCGGCGGGCTGGCCCGTTTCAGCTATCCCGTGTTTCCCTATACCCGGGCGTATCTGGCATACGGCTACGATGTTTCCAACGTTAAAAACATCCAGCCGGATGCCGCCCGATCGATCCAGGAACTGGCCGGAATCAACACCACGAGCAGTCTTACCGGTGAGCTGAGATACGATTCCAGAGACAAACGATTCAATCCATCCAAGGGCTCGTCACATTCCGGGTCGATTGAGTATGCCGGCGGGCTGCTTGGCGGTACTGTTGGATTTACCAAGGTGATGGCGGAAACCGGTTGGATTGTGCCATTCTTCTGGGATCATACCTGGTTTTTCCACGCAGAAGCCGGCCTTGTATCGCAAAACGATGACGGGCTTCTGCCGGACTATGAAAAGTTTTATCTGGGCGGCATGAATTCGGTGCGGGGGTTTGAATTCCAGGGTATTTTCGCGCTTGATGACCAGGGAAACAAAATCGGCGGAAACAGCTTTGTCCAGGGGAACATTGAATATCGGATACCGCTGGTTAAAAGCGCTGGCCTGCTCGGCGTGCTGTTCCTGGATGCCGGCCAGGTCTATGGTGATGAAGAGCCTGTGGGCGGTGTGTTGAGGGAGAGCACCGGTTTGGGAATTCGATGGTTTTCCCCGGTTGGTCCCATCCGCGTGGAGTACGGCATCATACTGGATCCCCTGCCGTCCGAACCGAGCGGGGGACGGTGGGAATTTAGCATGGGGTCCGCCTTTTAATTGGCTGTCCGCCCGGGTGCGAACAACCCATCACACGTCTTGGAAAAGGGATGCGACGATGCGACATGTAACCATGGTTTTGTTTTTAGTGACGTTCTTGGCGATTGCCCCTGCGGTGGGCAACGGAGCCGATGTCGCCAAGATCGGTATTATCGATTTTCAGCGTGTTCTGGAAGCTTCCGATGCCGGGAAGACAGCGCAATCCCGCATCAACGAGCGCGGGAAATTGATGGAGAAGGAGCTGAAGGAAAAAGGGGCCGAGATCGAAGAGTTGCGCAGAAAACTGGAGCGAGAGGCTCTGGTGATGAGCCGCGAGATGCGCGAAGAAAAAGAACGTCAAATCCGGATCAACATCAACGATCTGAAGGCCATGCAGGCAAAGTACATCAATGAGTTTAAGACCAAGGAAAGTCAACTGATCCAGGGCATTCAGAAAGAAGTGTTCAAATTGGTAGAAGACATCGGCAACAAGGAGGGTATTCTGCTGATTCTCGAGAAGCGGGAAGCCGGCGTCGTCTACGGGCCCAATACCATCGATCTGACAGACCGGATCATTCAGCTCTACAATGGCGAGTACGCCAAACGCGGCGGAACTGTGCAAAAGGATACAAATGAGTAATCCAGCGCCCCTCACCCTTGGAGAAATTGCGAGATGGGTCGGCGGAGAACTTTCGGGGGCCCCGGACACCGGCGTTACCGGTGCGGCCCCCTTCGAGCAGGCGGGCCCCGATGACATCACCTTTGCCGAGGGTCAAAAATTCCTCAAGCGTCTGGGAGATACGGATGCGGGAGCGGTTCTCGTTCCCAAAGACTGTCCGGACACAGAGGGAGCCCTGATCCGGGTCGACCAGCCGAAGGTGGCCTTTGCCAAAGTGCTCGATGTGCTGTATCCGGTTCCAGCCCCGCCACCCGGAGTTCATCCCACCGCCCATATCGGGGATGATGTCGCCCTCGGTGAGGAGGTATATATCGGGCCGATGGCCGCCGTCGGCAACCATGTGACACTGGGTGACCGGGTGCAGCTTCACGCCGGTGCCGTCGTCGGAGAGGGGGTCCACATCGGCAACGACACCGTGATCCATCCAAACGTGTCCGTTCTGGAACGCTGCCGTATCGGCAAGCGGGTCTTTATACAGGCCGGAACCGTCATTGGCTCGGATGGCTTCGGTTTTGCCCACGACGGACACCGTTATCATAAACTCCGACACCTCGGGATCGTCCAGATTGACGATGACGTGGAAATCGGAGCCGGAAACACCATCGACCGGGCGACGTTCGACAGGACCTGGATCCAGCAGGGGGTCAAAACCGACAACCTCGTTCACATTGCCCACAACTGCACCGTGGGGGAAAACAGCATTATTGTGGCCGGGGCGATGCTGGCCGGCACCGTGACCGTCGGCAAAAACGTCATCATTGCAGGCCAGGCTGCCGTTAGTCAGCATCTCACCATTGGAGACAATGCCATTGTCGGCCCCCGTGCCGGCCTATCCAGATCCGTTCCGCCCGGGGAGATCCACTCGGGAAATCCCCAGGCGCCGCACCGCATATGGTTAAAATACCATCGCCTGATTCCGCGGCTTCCGGAAATAAAAAAACAGGTGGTCGATATGGAACGACGGCTGAAACAATTAGAACGCAGGACCGACGGAGATAACCATGACGACGACATATGATATTCAGGAAATTATGGAGCTGCTTCCCCACCGATATCCCTTCCTGCTGGTAGATCGCATCATCGAGCTGGTACCCGGGGAAAAAATCGTGGGCCTGAAAAACGTGACCATGAATGAGCCGTTCTTCCAGGGACACTTTCCCGGGAACCCGATCATGCCCGGGGTGTTGATCGTCGAGGCCATGGCCCAGACCGGCGGGCTGCTGGCCATTGCCTCCACGCCGGAGGAGAAACGGGGCCGTCTTATCTATTTTATGGGAATCGACAAGGTCCGATTCCGCAAACCCGTTGTACCGGGGGATCAGCTCGTAATGGAAATGACCCTGATCCGGCACCGGGCCAATGCGACAAAAATGGGCGGTGTCGTCACCGTGGAGGGCAAACGCGTGGCCCAAGCCGAGCTAATGGCCGCATGGGAGAAATAACATGATTCATCCTACGGCGATCGTAGACCCGAAGGCGGAAATCGATGTGGATGTGGAAATCGGACCTTTTTCGGTCATTTCCGGTGATGTGGTGATCGGTGCCCGGACCCGCATCGGCGCCCATGTCGTAATCGAACCCTTTGTCACCATCGATCCGGACTGCCGGATATTTCAATATGCCGCAATCGGGGCGATTCCCCAGTCGGTCAAGTTCGACGGGGAAAGAACCTACGTCAAGATCGGTCGAAACACGGTTATTCGCGAGTTTGTGACCATCCACCGGGGAACCGGCTTTGGCGGGGGCATCACCGAAGTGGGGGCGGATAATTTTCTCATGGCCTATACCCACATTGCCCACGACTGCAAAACAGGGCGAGGCGTCATGATGGCCAACAACGCCACCCTTGCCGGGCATATCACCATCGGAAAATATGCCACCATCGGCGGGCTGTCGGCCATTCACCAGTTCGCGAAAATCGGCGAATACGCATTTATTGGAGGACTGACCGGCATCCCGAAGGACATCCCGCCCTATGTGATGGCTGCAGGCGAACGCGCCCAGCTCCGGGGGCTGAACACGGTGGGGCTGAAGCGGCACGGTTTTTCCCCGCGGACCATATCCGCCTTAAAGAAAACCTATCGGATCATCTTCCGCATCGGTCTGACCTTGACCCCCGCCATTGAACGGGTCAAAGCGGAGGTTGAACAATTACCGGAGGTGGTTCGGTTTATCGAGTTTGTACAGACGTCGGACCGGGGCATCACCCGGTAGGAAAAATGCCTGAAATGCCTTAAATGAGCTAAAGTGCCTAAAATGTGGTAAGCAATACCATACGGTTCAGAGCGCATGACATACACGGAATAGCCCCACGTCGAAATGGGGCTGCCGAAGTTCGACCACGAAGAACACGAAGCTCACGAAGAAGGGGAAGATAAAAGAGGTACCTTCGTGCTCTTCGTGTTCTTCGTGGTATTTAGAAATTTTAAACCTCAACAAGAGACACTCTCTCGGTAAACTCAAAGCCTGTCGCGCCATGTGACGGGCGCACCGGTCTTCGCCCTCCGGGCTGCGCCCTGGCAGGCGGGCTAACGGTGCCACCGGGCAAACGGGCCCGCGGGCAAACGGGCCAACGGGTCAACGGGCCAACGGGCCCACGGGCCAACCGGCAAACCAAAAAAGATGGAACGAATCGGCCTAATAGCGGGGAGCGGGCAGTTCCCCATCATTTTTTCAAGGGAAGCCACGGCCCAGGGGTATGCCGTATACGTTGTGGCCCACCGGAATGAAACCGATCCGGTCATTGAAGAGCATGTGGCGGCTGTCGAGTGGATTCACTTGGGACAGTTCAAACGGGCACTCCGCTTTTTTAAGCTAAATCAGATCACCCAGACCGTCATGATGGGGGCGATCGATAAAACGCGGATATTTCGTGATGTCCGGCCGGACACCAAAGCGATCGCACTGGCGGTGAAAATGCTGCATACCCACGATGATAATCTGCTGAGCACGGTTGCTGAAGTGCTTGAGGATGAGGGGATTCGGGTCCGATCGTCGACGTTTCTGCTGCCCCATTTACTGGCACCGAAAGGTTGCTGGACCCGTCGGAAACCATCCAAGAGTGAAACAGACGACATTGCCGTCGGATGGCGACGGGCCAAAGCGATCGGTGCCCTGGATATCGGACAGTGTGTGGTTGTCGGTGGCGGGTCCGTACTGGCTGTCGAGGCCATCGAAGGGACCGACGCCACAATCCGTCGCGGCGGGGACTTCAGCCGGGGCGGGGCTGTTGTGGTAAAGGTCTGCAAGCCGCAGCAGGACACCCGGTTTGATGTGCCCGCCATCGGAGTCCAGACGATTCTTACGATGAGAGACGCCGGCGCCACAGCGCTTGCCCTTGAAGCCGGAAAGGCGGTGGTGTTTGATCGGGAGGAAATGGTGGCCTTGGCGGATCGACACGGCATATCGATCATTGCACTGTCGGACGGAGAGATGGCCGGATAAGGGAAACCCTGTTTGGCGCGCTCAGGGGCGCAAACCCGCCGGCAAAACGATAGAATGACCATTGACGGTGACGGCGTATCGGGTAAACGGTTATGAATAATTTACGTGTGGGTGTTGTCGGTGTCGGTTATCTTGGAAAATTCCACGCCGAAAAATATGCTCGGATGGAAGCGGTCGATCTGGTGGGCGTGGCCGATGCCGATCCGGATGTCGCTCAGGCCATCGCCGGAAAGTACGCTACCCGGGCTTACACGGATTACAAAGATCTGATGGGAGGTGTTGATGCGGTCAGCGTGGTTGTTCCGACGCCGCTGCACTATACCATCGGCCGCGATTTTCTGGCCAACAATGTCGATGTACTGATTGAAAAACCGATCACCACTACCCTGGAAGAGGCCGATGAGTTGATCCGGATGGCTGAGGAACGCGGTCTGCTTATCCAGGTCGGACATCTGGAGCGGTTCAATCCGGCTGTTGTGGCTCTGGAGGGAAGGATCCATAACCCGCGACTCATCGAGTCCCATCGACTGAGTGTCTTTCAGGAGCGTGGCACGGATGTCAGTGTGGTGCTCGATCTCATGATTCACGATATTGACATCATTCTGAGTGTTGTTCGATCGGACGTGACACGCATTCATGCCGCCGGAGTACCGGTCATATCGGGCCAGGTGGACATTGCCAATGCGCGGCTGGATTTCAAAAACGACTGTGTGGCCACTGTGACGGCCAGCCGGATTTCCGACCGGACGGAACGAAAAATTCGGCTTTTTCAGCAAGATGCCTATATATCGGTCGATTTTGCGAATCACGAGATCACCCTGATCCATCAGAAGAAGAGCGGGCCGGACGCCATCATAGCGGGTATGGAACGGGAGCAGATGTGTTTTACCAAAAGCGATGCGCTGGACGACGAGATCCGCGCATTTGTGGGGGCCGTCCGGCGAAGGGAACCGCCGGAGGTTACCGGCGTTATGGGCCGAAACGCGCTGAAAGTTGCCTTGAGCATCATGGATCAGATCTCCGCCACCAGCGGGCAGCCCGCCGGTCTGTAATCCGCCCATTTTATGACGTCCCGGATACGTATGGATAATTTCCCACCATGACGGCGCCATCGAACGGAAAAAAGTGCGTCATGATCATCGCCGGCGAAGCCTCCGGGGATGCCCATGGGGCCGCATTGGTGAAGGCCATGCGCCGACTCAACGACCGGCTGGTCTTCTGCGGGATCGGCGGAGAACGTCTTCGGGCCGCCGGGGTGAAAATTGTGGTGGAGGCGTCGAGCCTCTCGGTGGTCGGGTTCACGGAGGTCTTTGCCAAGCTTCCCCAGTTGATGCAGGGGATTTCAAGAGCCAAAGGCCTGTTGAAAAACCTTCGCCCGGATCTTCTTATTTTGATCGATTTTCCGGATTTTAATCTGCACATCGCCGGAACCGCAAATAAGCTGAGCATCCCCGTCATGTACTACATCAGCCCACAGATCTGGGCATGGCGCCAGGGTCGGGTGAATAAGATCCGGCGCCGGGTAGACCGCATGGTCGTAATCCTGCCCTTCGAGGAAGCGTTCTATCGTAAGCACGGGGTTCCGGTCAGCTTTGTCGGCCATCCGCTGATGGATGATCCATCGATCGCGGAAGAGAAAGCCGGCAACCCCCGTGGGGATTTCTCGAGCCCGGTTGTCGGTTTACTGCCCGGCTCCCGGGATCGGGAGGTAGAGCGTCACCTGCCGGTGATGCTTGAGGCTGCGGCAATACTTCAAGGGCTCGAGCCGGGTATACGATTCATGATTTCGGCGGCGCCGTCTGTGGGACGCGACGTCATCACGCCCATGATAGAGACGGCTGCGGCACCGGACTGCATTGTTTACGAAGGGGATGTCCGGCACATATTCCAGAACAGCACGCTGGTTGTCGCGGCCTCTGGAACGGTTACCCTGGAGGCGGCATTACGGGGTGTCCCCACGGTGATCGTATACCGTATCTCTCCCGCAAGCGCGAGGCTGGGCCGACTGCTGATCAAGGTCCGGCATGCCGGGCTAATAAACCTGATCGCCGGAAAAACCGTTTTGCCGGAACTTATCCAGGAAGACGCTACTGCGGAGAATATCGCAGCTATTGTGCTGGCGATGGTGCGAAAACCTGAAAGAATGGACCGGGTGCGCCGCGAATTACTCGAGGCAAGAACCCTGTTGGGCGAGCCCGGCGCTTCCCACCGGGCAGCAGGGATTGCCCTGGAGATGCTGGATACGTGATGCTTGCCCGTCCGCCTGAGGCGGATAAACCCCGGTCGCCTTTGGCGCCGCCGGAGGCGGGTAAACCCCGGTCGCCTTTGGCGCCGCCGGAGGCGGGTAAACCTCTGGCGGGCTGTTTTCTGGATGCTGGATGCTCGATACTGGATACTGGATGCAGAGATCGAAGATACAAGATCCAGGATACAGGGTTGCTGATCAGCTGAAAGCTCAAAGTTGAAAGCTGAAAGATTCGAAGCTGAAAGTTCAAAGTTGAAAGCTGAAAGAACAAGATGCTAAATCAGTACCGAGTACCTAATACCCAGTACCCAGTACCAAATACCGAATATCTAAAACGGGCCCACGGGCAAACGGGCAGACGGGCCTACGGGCAGACGGGCCAACGGGCCAACGGGCAAACCGGATAACCGGCAACCCGGATAACCAGATCAATCATAAACAAGGATAAGTAACCACAATGGCACTATTTCGATTGCCAAAATTACGGCCCCGCCACAAGCGTATCGTCGGCATGGTCTTTGAGAACCGCTTCCGGTTGTTGATCGCCATGGGTTGCAGTCTGGTGATTTCCGCCACAACGGCGTTGTCGGCGTATCTGATCAAGCCGGTTATCGACGACATTTTCTTCAAAGGCGACCTGACGATGCTCAAGGTCCTGCCCATTGCGGTCGTCCTGATCTATGTCGCACGGGGCGTCGGCATGTACGGCCAGGAGTACATGATGAACTATGTGGGGGAGAGCATCATCATGAAGTTTCGAAACGCCCTCTACGCCCGGATCCAGGATCTGCCCCTGTCCTTTTTCCATTCGGAAACCACCGGAGTGCTCATGTCCCGGATTACCCATGACGTATCGATCGTCAAGGGCATGGTTTCTTCGGCCGTTACCGGGGTCCTCAGAGATGTGTTCAGCGTTATCGGGCTGACATTCGTCATTTTTTATCAGGACTGGAAAATGGCGATCTTCGCATTCCTGGTTCTGCCGGCGGCATTCTATCCGGTCATTGAATTCGGCCGCCGGGTCCGGCGGGTCAGCACCGGATGCCAGGAGGCCTTCGCAGACCTCAACAGTTTCCTGCATGAGACCTTTTCCGGCAACAAGATCGTCAAAGCGTTCGGTATGGAAGAGTATGAAAAAAAGAGATTCGCCGAAAGAACCGGGAGCTACTTTCAACTGGAGATGAAAGCGGTCATCGCACGCTCCCTGTCGTCACCCATCATGGAGTTCCTGGGAGGCGTGGGGATTGCTTTCGTTATATGGTACGGGGGGTACAAGGTAATTACCGGGGCGTCCACGGCCGGCACCTTTTTTTCATTCATGGGTGCTGTGATCATGCTCTACGATCCCGTGAAGAAACTGAGCGGCCTCAATAATGCGATCCAGCAAGGGATGGCCGCCACGGACCGGATGTTCGATGTGCTGGAGCGGGAGTCGGATATCCGGGAAGACCCGGATCCGGTACCCCTGGAGCGTAAACCCCACCGGGTTTCGTTCCAGCAGGTCTCCTTCAAATACGACGAGGCCATGGTGCTCAGGGACATCAACCTGGATGTCGAGGCCGGCGAGATCCTGGCCATCGTGGGTATGAGCGGCGGGGGCAAAACCTCCCTGGTAAACCTCGTCCCCCGGTTTTACGACGTCTCGGAAGGCCGCATCGCGATCGATGGCACGGACATCCGGAAGGCGTCTATCAAATCCCTTCGGGATCAAATCGCCATCGTTACCCAGGAGCCGATCCTTTTTGACGACACGGTTCGTAACAACATCGCTTACGGAAATCCAGATGCCACGGAAGAGGATATCATACGCGCAGCCAAGGCGGCGTATGCGTATGATTTCGTGAAAGGCTTTTCAAACCAGTTCGAAACGACCATCGGCGAGTTGGGCTCGAGATTGTCCGGGGGAGAGAAACAGCGGATCTGCATTGCCCGGGCATTGCTCAAGGATGCCCCCATCCTGATTCTGGATGAGGCAACATCTTCCTTGGATGCCGAATCCGAATTGCTGGTGCAGAAGGCCCTGGAAAATTTAATGATCGGTCGAACCACCTTCGTCATTGCCCATCGACTTTCGACCATCAGCTACGCCAAGCGGATTATCGTCCTGGTAAACGGCCGGATTGTCGAAGAGGGGACCCAGGACGATTTGATCCATCTTGATGGCGCCTATTGCAAGCTGTACCGGATGCAGCATTTTGGAAATTCCGAACTTTTGTCAGACGGCGAGTCGGTATCCAGGGGGGGCGGAGACAAAAACCGATGCCAGAGCTGACCATTGTCATACCGGCTTACAATGAACAAGACCGGATCGTTACAACACTGGATCAGACGATTGCGTATCTGGGCGATCAACCGTACAGCAGCGAGGTATTGGTCATCAGCGACGGCAGCACAGATTGTACCGGCGATGTCGTCCACGGTTACACCCCGCCGGAATCCGTCGGTGTACGCTTTCTCGAATACCGGCCCAACCGGGGCAAGGGCTACGCGGTGCGCTACGGCATGCTGCGTGCCGAGGGCGACATCGTGATGTTCATGGATGCGGACTACTCGGTTCCCATCCAGGAACTGGACAAGGCCTTGCGCTGCATCGAAGGCGGTTTCGACATCGCCATGGCTTCCAGGGCGCTGTCCGGCTCCATCATCAACCAGCACCAGAACCTGGCCCGGGAGATATCCGCACGGATTTACACACTGATACAAACCGTATACCTTGGCATCACCTACAGGGATACCCAATGCGGTTTCAAAGTGTTCACCCGTCGAGCCGCCCGGGAGCTTTTCGAGCGGCAAAAACTCCATAGTGTCATCTTCGATCCTGAAATCCTCTGGCTGGCAAAGCGTATGGGTTTTCAGGTGGCCGAATTTCCGGTCACCTGGACCCACATTGCTGACTCCCGTATCCAGTACGACAATCTCCGGAAATCACTTTTCGTTTTCCAGGAGCTGTTCCGCATCCGATTTCTTCACCCCGGGATATCCTGATCCGCCCGTCGTAATCCACATCCTCAGCGGCAGCATCGCCTGTTCAAAATCAAATGCATGGACAATCCGTATCTTCTGCCAGACGGTGTTTTTGCTTTTCGCCCTACCCGCCCTGATTGACTCGAAGACTCAGCGAAAAGCAAACAGGAACATCACCTCTGCGTCCTCTGCTTGCCGGGTCGAAGCTTCATGCGAAGCCCGGCGGCTCTGCGATGATATGTGTCCCTGAACCAATCGGAATGGAATTTTGGCATTTGGTAATTGCTCGGATACAGGATAGGCAGAGCACGGCAATTGACAAAAAAGCCCGATTCAGCCACCTCTCTTTTGCATGCCATTTGTTTATTCCGTTCCCCTGAAAACCGAATGGACATGGGGGCATCCCCAATGAAATGCCCGGAGTGCCTAACCGATAATCCCGAAACATATAAATTCTGCCGCGAGTGCGGATCAGATCTCACCCTCGTTTGCCCGGGATGCGGGAGTCACCACGCACCGGACGACAAGTTTTGCGGTGAGTGCGGTCTCGATGTGACCCGTTCGACGGTGTCGGCAACACCCCAATCGGCGTTTGCCGGTGAACGACGGAATGTCACCGTTCTCTTCTCGGATATGTCCGGATATACCTTCATGACCGAACGGCTCGATCCTGAGGACGTCAAAAACCTCATGCAACGGATACTCGGCGCGGTGACCCAGACGGTCACGAAATACGACGGTTTTGTCGAGAGGGTGATCGGCGATGCGATTATGGCCATCTTTGGTTTCCCCAAATCCCATGAAGATGATCCGATCCGGGCTCTCAAAGCCGCCATGGAGATTCATGCCCTTGTGGAAGACTTTAGCCCCCGGGTGGAAGAAAAAGTCGGCCGGCCACTGTCGATGCATAGCGGCATCGCCACCGGGCTGGCGGTTACCGGCGAAGTCAATCTCGAATACGGCACCTACGGCATAGTCGGGGATTCGGTCAATCTGGCGTCCCGGCTTCAGCACCTGGCCGAACCCGGAGAAATCCTCGTTAGTGAACAGACCCATCGACAGGCCGATGGTCTCTTTCTGTTCGAGCGGCTCGAGCCGAAAAAACTCAAAGGGAAGGCAAAAGCGGTCGATATCTTCCGCGTCATTGCTCCGAGTCCTCACCGGACAAAATTCGACGTGATGTCCGAACGGGGCCTTACACCCCTTGTGGGTCGACAGCAGGAACTCCAAATGCTGCTCGGCGGTTTCGAACGGATTCGCGACGGCAGGGGGCAGGCGTTTTCCATCGTATCCGACGCCGGAATGGGCAAGTCTCGCCTGCTCTATGAATTCAGAAAACTGGTGGCCAAAGAAGACGTGACATTTCTTGCCGGCAAGTGTTTGTCTTACAATCGAGGGATGGCCTACCATCCGGTGATCGATATTCTGAAATCCTACTTCGACATCCGGGACGACGATGGAGGGCGTGCAGTTAAAGAAAAGCTGAAAAACGGATTGGCGCCCCTGACCGATGATGCCACCGCTGTCGTTCCCTATCTTCTTGAACTTCTTTCGGTCGACGACAGCGGTATCGAAGAGCTTGCCATCAGCCCGGAAGGCAAAAAGGCGCGCATCAATGAAGTGTTGAAGCTCATTGCCATTAAAGGATCGGAAATCCGACCGCTGATTCTGGCCATCGAGGACCTCCACTGGATCGATAAAAGCTCGGAGGATGCCCTTAAAGAATTATTGGGCGGAATCGCCGGTGCCATGATTTTCCTGCTCATCACGTATCGGCATGAGTATGCGCCGACGTGGACTGCCAGATCCTATCATCACCAGGTCAACCTGGACAGGCTGGACCCTCGTGAAACCGACTCGGTGGTATTTCACCTTCTGGACACGGACGATATCGACGAAAAATTATTGCGTTTCATACATAAGAAGACAGAAGGCATCCCCTTTTTTATCGAGGAATTTTTAAAGTCATTCAAGGACCTGAACATAATAGACAAGAAAAAAAAGTACTATTTCACTTCTGACTTGAGGGATGTGATGGTGCCGTCCACCATCACAGATGTCATCATGGCCCGGGTGGATTCCTTGCCTTCTGGCGCTAGAGAATTACTCCAAACGGCGTCCCTGATAGAGCGGCTCTTCAGCCATGAGTTGATCTGTCGGGTGACCGGATTCCCCGAACAGGAATCGATTTCTCACCTGTCCGCCCTTATGAAGTCTGAAATGATTTACCAAAGGGGGCTGTCCCCGACCTGTGAATACGTGTTTAAACATGCCCTGACCCGGGAGGTCGTCGTCGATTCGATCCTCACCAGCAAACGCAAAAAGCTCCACGAGAAAATCGGCAGCGCTATTGAAGAACTTTACAAAAACAACCTGAGTGACAAGTATCGCATACTGGCGGAGCATTATATCGCTGGCGGAAATCATCAGAAAGGCGCCGAGTATGCCAGATTGACGGCGAAGAGGGCGGAAAAAGCAGCCGCCTTAAACGATGCCATGGTTTACAGCGACAAACGGATCTACGCGTTGCAGCGCCTCCCCCAGACGGTTGCGGTACAGGAAAAGGTTGTTGACGCCCGGACTACTTTAGGCCTTTACTACCTTCAGTATAACTTCCACGTGGAGGCAAAAGCGGCTGTTGATTCAATATTCGAGATGGCCCTAAAGAGAAAATATTCTTCCCGGCTGTCACAGATTTACAGTATCCTCGGCGCATATGACTACCTCGTGGAGGGCAATCTGCCGAAGGCCTTCGATAATTTTAAGCATGCCCTGAAGATCATCGAAAAGGAGTACAACCCGACATCCGCATTTTTTGTCAACCACTTTATGGGTCTGGCGTATTCTCTGAATTGCGAGTTCGACAATGCGCTCCAGTGCTTTCAAACAGCACTGGACATAAACGACATGGCGAAAGCGCTCTGGGGTGTTGCCGCCATGAAATGCATGATGAGCTATTTTGCTTACTTTGTCCGGGGGCAGATTGTCCAGGCACACAACGCCAGCAGGGAGGCTCTGGCCCTGGCCGAGCAGAGTGGTGACATTTACTCCAAGGCACTCGCCCATACCTGCCACGGAATTTCGTACCACGGGATGGGGCGAGTCGAAGAGGCCAAAGGCCACCTGAAAAAAGGCATCGCCGCCTGTGAGAAGATCGATCTGTTTTTCTGGAACGCTCTGGCCCACTCCCATCTTGGGGAACTGTATTTCAAGCTTGGGGAGTACAACCCGTCGGCAATGAACTATCAGCGGGTCATATCGCTGTTGGAGGATAAGCGTATCATCCCCTATTGGGTCAATTTGAACAGAATGTGGTGGGCCAGAGCAAAGATCATGAACAATGAAAAGGATATCGACCTGGAGCCCCTGATTGACTGCGAAAGGGACAACCTTGTGGCATTCTGTGACGGCAGCATGAAGCGCTGTCTCGGTGAGATTTACGGAATAATGGATCATCGCCATCCCGCACAGGCGGAGCTCTGGCTTAAAAAAGCGATCGAAGCGGACAAGAAGAATGGCATGCTGTTCAACCTGGGGCTGGATGTGGCCGCGTACGCCGGCCTTCTCAAACGGACGGGGAATTCCCGCAAGGCGGATAAGACATATAACGAGGCACTAGAAATCTTCCGTAAATGCGGCTCTGATGGGATACGCCTGGCCTGAGGGAAGTTGTTCGGCAGATGCCTTTTCGATCCAGTAGTGCTTTGAAAGGTTTACCGGAAGGCTGAGCCATGGAAAGGTTTTTGATTTCCACAATCGTGACGCAATGGAACGGAACGAGTGAAATTTCCGATCAAACCATCGGAAGCCGCCTTCCAGTTCAGCCGCTGTCATCTGCCTCGGGCGAAACACGGCATGGGCGCCGTCGTATTTCGACCAATCGCGATGAAGGAGTCTATCATCCCGTGCCAATTCGTTGAACAGGGGCGTATTGGGGTACGGCACGACAATTCTCGGGGCAACCATGTCGACCCCGAGACGGTTCAGGTGTTCAAAGGTGATTTCGAAAATATCCTTCTTGTCATCGTCAAATCCCAGCATAATCCCGGTATACACCGAGATCCCGGAATCGTGGAGAAACTTGATGCCCTCCTCGTAAGCCCGGACATCGTTGTGGAATTTTCCATTATTGCGCAAACTGAGCGAGTTAAAGGATTCCAAACCGAAGAAAAGGCCCCTGCAGCCGCTGTTTGCCGCAAGGCGGACAAGCCCCTTGTCCTTGACGAGGTTAAAGGTGCACTGACCGAACCAGATTTTTTTCAACGGAGCCATTTCCCGAAACAGTTTTTCGGCCCAGAGCGGATTGCCGATAAGGTTGTCATCCCAGAACATGATGACCCGCCGCTGGAGGGGGCCGCCGGCAGCCCTCTCGATTTCTTCGACCACATGTTTAACCGGCCGGGTCTGAAAACGGGGGTACACTCTTCGGGTGGTACAGAACTTACATGAGAACGGACAGCCGCGGGTGGCCTGGACCGTGTTGAGGATGCTGTAGCGATTTTGGTTCAGCAGGTCCCGCCGCGGAACGGGGATGTGCCCCGGATCGAGGGCGCGCGTATTTCGGTAGTATTTCCTCAGGCACCCTGCTCTGAAATCCTGCAGCAGCTGGGGCCATAGAAGATCCCCTTCGCCGATAATGACCGCGTCAAAATAGGCGGCCGCCTCCTGGGGCATCAGCGAGACGTGGGGCCCCCCGCAAACGACGGTCTTCCCTCTCTCCCGCAATTTTTGGGCCAGTGCATATGCCCGGTTGGCCAGCGGGACCACACATGTCAGGGCGACCAGATCGGCATCCCCATCCAGATCAATTGTTTCAAACGCTTCGTCGACTATGGATACCTCGATATCCGGGGGTGTATAGGCGGCCAGCAGGGGATGGGTCAGCGGGGCTGCCCGAAACAACGGGCGGTTGCCCGGTACCTTGGATAAGTAGACGAGTTGGACCTTAATAGTGCCTCCCGCTTTGAAGAAACGTCTGGCAGTTGCCTATTTCATTGATTTTTTTGTGAATATAGCCTGACAGCACATATTCCATACTTTAAAGAGCAGATCAAGCCCCGAAAACGGGCAAACACAGGACTTCGGTGGCAAAAAGGAGTTTTTCATGGGCGAACCCAGGGAGGCCACTCCCTGGATGGCGGCGGTCTGAGCCGGTATCACAATCCTTCCTGCCGGGTTTTCCGATCGGCGACAGCCCACGGTTACAACAAGCAAGTTGCCCAGCGAGTTTTGTTGCGGTGTTGTGCTTTCGGCAACACCGTTTGTTCGTTGACCTATGGAGAAAGACCCACCCGTCACAGCACACCTGTTGAATCCGTTTGCTATTTGCATTATTGGGAAACGATATTACCCTGTTCAAGGGCAATCACCACAATCGTTTTGAGAACTCATACGGTAGAATTACGCCATTCCGGAAATTTCCCGATACACCAATCGACCGGCACAACAAAAGACCGGACAAAAACACGATCCTTCTTCTTAATCCCAATGAAAGGGGATAGCCAATGCGACAACTTCAGAGCATGGCAATGGGCCTCCTAATGGGGGTATTCATATGGTTCCTCCCACAGCCGGCATTTGCGGCGGATTCGGTGGGGCTGCCGGCCCCGACTTCCGAAGCGGCGGGGGCGTTTGCCGGGCAGGAACATTACTCCCCCTATGCCGGTCGTAACTTTCCAACCCAGGTATTTTGGGGCGACACCCACCTGCACACCGGATTGTCCATGGACGCCGGGGCATTCGGGGCACGCCTCATGCCGGAAGACGCGTACCGATTTGCCCGGGGGGAGGAGCTCACGTCATCAACAGGCCTTCAGGTGAAACTGGATCGGCCCCTCGATTTTCTCGTCGTGGCCGACCATTCCGACAATATGGGATTTTTCACACGTTTGTATGCCGGAGATCCGGAGTTTCTGGCCGATCCCACAGGTAAACGTTGGTACGAGATGATCCAGAAAGGCGGCCAGGAGGGCGTCAAGGCGGCCGCCGAGATCATTGTGGCCTTTTCCCAGGGCACCTTCCCGAAGACGCTTATGTCTCTACCCGGCAGTCTCGATTACCATGCCACCTGGGAAGATATCATCAACGCCGCAGAGAAATACAACGAACCGGGTCGTTTCACATCCTTCATCGGATACGAATGGACCTCCAATACCGGCGGCAACAACCTGCATCGGGTGGTGATCTACCGGGACGGCGCCGCCAAAGCGAGCATGGTGGAACCGTATACAACCCTTAAGCCGCTGGGCAGCGACAACCCCCGCGATCTCTGGAAGTGGATGCAGGCCTACCAGGAAAAGACCGGCGGTCGGATCCTGGCCATTGGCCACAACGGCAACCTGAGCAACGGGATCATGTTCCCCATCATGGATTCGTTTACAGGTAAGCGTCTGGACAAGAAGTACGCCCGAACCCGGGCCAAATGGGAACCCCTCTACGAGGTGACCCAGATCAAGGGTGACAGTGAAACCCATCCGTATCTATCGCCCAACGACGAATTCGCCGATTACGAGACTTGGGACCAAGGCAATCTGGATCTGAGCGTTCCGAAAAAACAGGACATGCTCCAGTACGAGTATGCACGGAGCGCTCTGCGAATCGGTCTTCAGCTCGATAAAGGTCTTGGTGTCAATCCCTATCAGTTCGGGATGATCGGATCCACGGACAGCCACACTGCCTTGGCCACGGCGGGTGAAGACAATTTCTTTGGAAAGCATTCGGGCTCGGAGCCGGGACCGCAACGCTGGGAGCACCCCATGGCCCAGGTCGGCGACAAGAAATACGAAGGCTGGTCCATGGTCTCCTCGGGCTACGCCGGTGTGTGGGCCACACAGAACACCCGGGCTGCCATCTTCGATGCGATGATGCGCAAGGAGACCTATGCCACCACCGGGCCCCGCATGATCGTACGGTTTTTCGGGGGTTGGAACTTCTCTGAATCAGATGCCCGGAATCGGCTACCGGCTTCCGTAGGTTACCAAAAGGGCATACCAATGGGTGGCAACTTGATCCCGAATGCAGACGGTAAACCACCGACTTTCCTGGTTGGGGCGCTAAAGGATCCGCTGAGCGGCAACCTTGATCGTATCCAGATCGTCAAAGGGTGGGTCGATAAAAAAGGAAAGAGCCACGAAACGGTCTACGATGTCGTCTGGTCCGGTGACCGGAGGCCGGACCGGAACGGGAAACTGCCGCCGGTGGGCAATACCGTTGACGTTGCCAATGCCACCTGGTCCAATACCATCGGTGCGCCCGAACTGATCAGCGTGTGGAAGGACCCGGACTTTGATCCAGACCAGCGGGCCTTCTATTATGCCCGAGTGATCGAGATCCCGACCCCCCGGTGGACCGCCTATGAGGCGGAGCGATTCGGGCTGAAAATGCCCGAGGAGGTGCCCATGGTCATCCAGGAGCGCGCGTACACCAGTCCGATATGGTATTCACCGAATAAGTGAAAAACGAAAAAAGAAAAGTGAAAAGTGAAGAATGAAGAACAATCCCCTTAAGGATCAAAGCTATCAATTTGCGATTGGTATCGTTACGCTATCTCAATATTTACAGAAGGAAAAAAAGAGTTCGTATTGAGTAGACAACTGCTTCACAGTGATACCGCACTGGTATCAACAGTCAAAACTGCTGAATTATGGAATCCAATTATTCATTTTTCAGTATTCGTGTTTCATTTAATGGTTAGCTAATTCGTATCAGGTGCTATGAACGACCAAAGTTCTGACGAACATATTGAACCTAAGGAGGGACACGATAGTCAGGTGCCACCCGTCACTCGCCACAAGCCACTTGAAAGATGGCTCCGCGAGCCCTTGGTCCACTTCTTTGTATTGGGTCTTGCCGTCTTCTTGCTCCACGCCGCTCTGGATCGAAAGCCTGAAACATCTGTCAACGATCCCAACCTCGTGGAAATAACTTCTGCCGACCTGGATTGGATGCGCACCATCTTCACGAAACGGATGGGGCGGGGGCCTAGTGTCGATGAACTCAGAGGTCAGGTACACCAACTCATCCGCGAGCAAATTCTCAGCCGGGAAGCGGTTGCAATGGGACTCGACGAGGGCGACACGGTCGTGCGTCGGCGCCTGGCCCAGAAAATGGAATTTTTGTTCAGGAACTTGGCAGCTATGGCCGAACCGACGGAAAATGATCTGCGCGCTTACCTTTCTGAAAATCGACACAAGTATGAAACCCCGCCGCGGGTTACCTTTACCCAGGTCTATTTCAGTGTCGATAACCGTGGGGCTGAAGAAGCCTATCAGGCGGCCCAAGTGCTGATCCAGGAAGATGCCGACCCAACCCGGGCAACCATGCGTGGAGATACGTCCATGTTGTCTCCCGGCTGTAATCAATGCAGCGAGTCAGACGTCAGACGTCAATTCGGTACGGAATTCGCCAGGTCTGTCATCAATCTGGGCCCCGGAGCATGGCATGGACCTGTCCGGTCGGCATACGGGTTCCACGCGGTTTATGTCCATGATCGCCAGGACGCCGAATCACCGGAATTCCAAGTGGTCGAGGATGAGGTCAAGAACGACTGGATGTCGGCCCAACAGGAGGAAAATACCCGAAAGGTATATGGAGAGGTCCGTTCGAGGTACCGCGTTTTACTCGAAGGGTTGCCCTACGAATTAGACGTACCTGGTGACCCATAATTGGCCGCAGACGTACGCAGACGGTCACAGACAATTGTCCCGATTTTGCCTGGGTCGCTTACCCGAGCAAAAGGTGCATGCCTCCTCAGAACGATAATGGATCACTTTGCGAAGCGATACCTTGTTTGCCTCCGCAAGCCTGCCGGGGCGAAGCCTCGTGCGAAGCCTGGTCGCGGAGGCGAAGGATCGGTGCATGTCAGCGTTTGTGGATCACGTGTGACGAGTCCCGAATAGCGGGATACAGGCGCGCGCGGCAAGGTAGGAACATCATCAATATGTCGAAATATGTCATTTCACGGCATGTGTGTGGTAGCTGGATCGTTTGCTTCCTGCTGCTATTCCATTTGATTCCCGATTCAGCAATTGCCGATAACATCCGTCCGGCCTATCTGGAGGTCGAAGAACTGTCTTCCGGAAAGATCCGGGTTGTCTGGAAGGTGCCGCGGGGGCAAGGGTTGCCGGCGGATCTGAAACCCTATTTCCCGGAGCAATTTAAGGTTGTACCGCCGATAAAAACGATACAAACCAACGATGCGAATATCGAAATATGGGAAATGATCTCCGGTGATAAAGGACTGGCCGGCGCGCAAATACGCATGGACGGGCTTAAGGAGACAACGACAGATGCCCTGGTCCGGGTCCGGATGGCTGATGGATCGATACATCGGGTGGTGTTGCGCCCGACACAACCCACGACCACAATTCCCTCTCCCCGCAAAGCAGAAGAGAAACAGAAAACATATTCTGCCACTGTACTCACATTCGTCGACAATTGGCGCTACGGTGTTTTGTTTGTCACCGCGTTTCTGCTGAGTCTGTTGTCCGGGGCGCGACGCAGAGGGATTGTGTTGTGCTCGGTTGCTCTTGTTGTCGGTGCACTGTGCGGCCATGCCCTGGGCCGGCTCCCTGGATATAATGATCTTTTTCACCAAAGTGCCCCTTCCAAAGCAGAGACTGTGAAGATTCTTCAGGGGTTGATGTTGAATACCTATCGGGCATTTATGTTGGAAAGGGATGAAGATGCCTACGATATCCTGGCGCGGAGTGTTTCCGGCGACTATTTGCATGAGGTGTACCTGCAGAACCGCGAAAGACTGGGAGTGGGCAGCTCGGACGAAGCGACGGCCTTGATCCATCAACTGGATATCAAATCGATCGACTCGATGAGTCGGAAAAAGGATGGCAGCATCGATATCGTCACGAAATGGGATGTGTATGGATCGGTGTATCATCAGAACCATGTTCATTATCGCTGCAATACCTACACGGCCGAGGTAACTATCGAGCCGACGGATACCTACTGGAAAATTGTGAAGATGCAGCTGCTGGATGAGCAGCGGGTGCTGTGAGGTGATAGATATGCAAACAAACGCGAATGAAGACATACCGGCAGTCGTAATGCCGACATGTACGATTGAAAAAGCAATCCAGGGGCAAACGGCGCTGGTCACTGGCGCCAGTTCCGGGATCGGAGAAGCGATTGCGCTTGCCCTCGGAGAAGCCGGTGCCGATGTGGTCGTCAACTACCGGAGTGGCGCCGAGGTTGCCGAGAACGTGGCAAAGCGGATTCGAAGCTGCGGCAGTCAGGCCTACACCCATCGCGCGGATGTTTCCAGCGAAGAACAGGTGCAGGAGATGTTTCAACAGATGTTCGAGACATTCGGCACCATTGATATCCTGGTCAGCAATGCCGGACTACAGCAGGATGCCCCTTTCGATGACATGACGCTCGACCAGTGGAACCGGGTGATCGATGTCAACCTGACCGGCCAGTTCCTGTGCGCCCGGGAGGCGGTGAGAGAGTTCAAACGCCGCGGGGTGGTTCCGGAGATCTCCTGTTCCGCTGGAAAGATCATCTGTATCAGCTCGGTTCACGAGATCATCCCCTGGGCCGGGCATGTTAATTATGCCGCATCAAAGGGCGGGGTCATGCTAATGATGAAAAGCATTGCCCAGGAGATGGCACCCTATCGGATCCGTGTTAACAGCATCGCCCCGGGTGCTATCCGCACGCCGATCAACACGGCCGCATGGGACACACCGGAAGCTTACGAGTCGCTGATGGAACTGGTGCCGTATAACCGGATCGGCGAACCGGAAGACATTGCCCGGGCCGCCGTATGGCTGGCCTCGGACCACGCCGACTACATCACCGGCACCAGCCTGATCGTCGATGGTGGGATGACGCTGTATCCGGGGTTTGCTGCAGGAGGATAGCCACAAGAAAAGGGGTCAAACCTTAAAGGAAATCGTCATGCGTTATGAAGGAACCACCTATCGCCCGCCGCCGGAGGCGGATTCGTTTCTGTTGCAGGTGACCGTGGGCTGTGCTCACAACCAATGCACGTTTTGCCATATGTACCGGGATGTTAGCTTCCGGCGGATCCCCATGGACCAGATCGAAGAAGATCTCCGGGAAGCCCGGGGGATCTACTCGAAAATGGAACGCATCTTTCTGGTCAACGGGGATGCCTTCGTCTTGAAGGCGGAAACCCTTGCGAGCATCGCCGGAAAAATCCGTTTTTACTTTCCTGAATGCCGGACGATCACCATGTATGCCTCCATCAAAGATATCAGGGCCAAAACCGATCAAGAGCTAGCGGATTTAAGACGTCTGGGGATCAACGATCTTTATGTGGGTGTCGAATCTGGCTGGGATGATGTCCTGGCTCACATCAACAAGGGGCATACCATCGAAGAAGCCAGACACCAGCTCGGCCGATTGCACCGGGCCGGGATCAATCACATCGCCAATCTGATGCTTGGGGTGGCCGGCGCGGGCAACGGTATGGAAAATGCCAGACTAACGGCGGAATTTCTCAATCAAACGGCGCCGTGCCTGATCTGGGTGGGCACCCTAGCCATCTTCGAGGGTACCGAGCTTTACGCGGAAATGGAACAGGGGGTGTTTGTTTCGGCATCGGAAATGGAGATCCTGGAGGAGGAAAAGGAGCTGATCCGCAACATCGAGCTGGATAATGTTCGATTTTACGGCGTCCATCCAACAAACGCCGTACGGGTCTCCGGAGTACTGCCAGGGGACAAGCAACGTATGATCGATGCGATCGATAACGGCATCGAAGGGTACGGCGAAGAGGCGCTTTCAGCCACGTTTCATCGGGAATCCCTTTAGTGCCGTATCCTTGTAGTTGTTTATAGAATATTGAATCATTCTGTGGGACGTTGCTTCGGGATAAAGTTATAGGCCGTAGTCGCCGTGTTCGTCATGCCGGACTCGATTCGGCATCCAGAGGTGTAAGCCACAAAAAATAAATGGATTCCGGATTTTATCTGCCTCTGGAAGGCAAGTCCGGAATGACAGAATAATAAAATCTATCCGTTTTCCACGGAGGGCACAGCCTCCTTCGCCGGAATGACGGTCCATCGGAATCTCAGATTTCCTTTCATTCTGTTCAATGTTGTCCTTCCATACGTCTTATTTGGACATATTATGATATCGCGACAATAGTTAATAGCATGTCCAGCAAAACAAACGGTTCAACAACCACGAGTCCATTATGAAAAAAATCCTGGTTCTGTTCGCTCATCCGGCGTTCAAACGTTCAAAAATGAACGCTGCCCTGCGGGCAGCGATTGAAGACCTTGAGGGGGTCACCTTTCATGACCTGTACGCCAGCTATCCCGACTTTCTGATCGATGTCCCCCAGGAGCAAGACCTCTGCGAATCACACGACATCATTGTTTTCCAGCATCCGTTTTACTGGTACTCCACTCCGGCTATCCTCAAGGAGTGGATGGATCTGGTCCTTGAACATGAATGGGCGTACGGGTCCACCGGCAACGCCCTTGCCGGGAAGATCTCTTTCCAGGCCCTGACGGCAGGCGGAGATATCACCAACTATCGGGCCGGTGGGATGAACATGTTCACCATTCGGGAGCTTACCACACCGTACCGGGCCACCGCCAATCTCTGCAAAATCGAATGGCTGCCGCCCTTTGCGGTTCTCGGTATTCACCAGGGGCTTTCGGAAGAGGAATGCATCCAGCGAGCGGAGGAGTACCGGCGCACGCTCATTGCCCTCAGAGACGATCGGCTGGACCTGGACCGTGCCAAGGAATGCGAATTCCTCAACCAGGACCTGGATGCCATCCTTAAACAGGTGTGACCATGGAACAGTTTTTGATGCAGTTGTTTATTTTTTTGGGGGCCGCAGTCATTGCGGTGCCCCTGGCAAAGAAGGCCAAACTGGGATCTGTTCTCGGTTATCTGATCGCCGGTATCGTGATCGGCCCCTTCGGTCTCGCGTTGATCGGCGATATCGAGGCGGTCATGCATTTTACCGAGTTCGGGGTTGTAATGATGCTGTTTCTCGTGGGGCTCGAGCTCAAACCATCGCTCCTCTGGCAGATGCGCACCCCGATCCTCGGGATGGGCGGCAGCCAGGTGCTGCTCAGCTTTGCAGTGATCGCCGTGGCTTGCGCCTTTGTCCTTCCCTGGCAGCAGTCGGTGGCTATCGGTCTCACGCTGGCGCTCTCCTCCACCGCCATTGTCCTTCAGACCCTTCGTGAGAAGGGGTTGATGAACACCTCTCCGGGGCAATCCATTTTTTCCGTGCTGTTGTTCCAGGACCTGGCGGTCATCCCCATGCTGGCGATTATCCCCTTGCTGGCCACCGCCGGTGTCCATGCCGAAGCGCACCACGGCCCGTCCTTATTTGACATTACCGCGTTGCCCGGTTGGATGCGACTGATCGTGGTGCTCCTGGCGATTGGATTGATTTATGTCGTCGGCACCTATGCGAGCCGGCCCATATTTCGCGCCATAGCCGCCACCCGTGTGCGTGAAATTTTCGTGGCCACTGCCCTGGCACTGGTCATCGGCATCTCCCTTCTCATGACACTGGTGGGCCTTTCGCCGGCCCTCGGTACCTTTCTGGCCGGCGTGGTATTGGCGGACAGTGAATATCGGCATGAACTGGAAAGTGATATCGAACCGTTCAAGGGACTGCTGCTGGGCATTTTCTTTATCTCAATCGGTGCCAGTCTCAATTTTACCTTAATTCGCGAGCAGCTTGGATTGATCGGCGGGCTGGTGGTTGGCCTCATCCTGATCAAGGGATTGGTTCTGTATTTCGTGGCCAGAGTTTTCCGAATGCCGGGCAATGAGCGGTGGATGTTTACGTTTGCCCTGGCACAGGGCGGAGAGTTTGCCTTTGTGCTGTTTCAGTTTGCCAGAACGAATGGTGTTCTGCCCCAGGGCCTGACGCAAACGCTGATTTCGGTGGTGGCCATCTCCATGTTTCTCGCCCCCTGCTGTTCATCTTGTATGAAAAACTTATCGCCTCCCGGCTGAAAGAAGCAACGCCGGAACGCCCGGCGGATGAGATCGAGGAGAGTGGTCGCTCGGTTATATTGGCCGGATTCGGCCGGCTGGGCACCGATCTTGGCCGCCTTCTCATCTCTGCCGGCATCAAACCGATCATTCTCGACCATGACGAGACCAACGTGGACGTCCTGCGTCGTTTCGGTTTCGAGGTCTACTACGGCGACGCGACCCGGTTGGATCTTCTGGAAGCCGCCGGTGCAGAAGAGGCGGACCTGATCATCAGCACCTTGGGCGACCACGAGAAATCCCTGGAACTGGTGAAATTGGTCCAGAAGCACTACCCGAACTTAAAAATCGCGGTAAATGCCGTAGATCGCAAAGCAGCCTTCGAGTTCATGGACCTTGGGGTGAATACCATACGCCGGGAAACGTTCGGAAGTGCCCTGACCCTGGGTCAGGATGCCCTGGAACTGCTCGGATTCGACCCCTACGAGGCCTACAAGATCCGGCGGCTGTTCCGCAAGAAAGACAAAGAGACCATGCCGGAGCTCTACCAGATCTATTGTGAGGACCTGGATACGTACCGAAGCATGTACCAGAAGCACAATGCGAATCTTGTGGAACTGATGAAAAAAGACCGTGAAATCGATATGGAAGAATTGGACAAGGCGTGGACGGCGGCGAACCCGGAAACCTAATGTCTTTTCCCAGGAGTTCTAAAAAAAACAACCCATTCCGTTTGAGATACGGTACACAAATGCCAGCGTATCGGAGTCATCGGAATCGGTATCGGGTTCGGAATCGGTATCGACTTCGAAGATAACCGTCCTGTTTCGATTCCGATACCGATAGCGATCCCGACCCCGAGCATGTATGGGTGAGCATTCTCTCAATACCATATTATATTGACAGCAACACGCTTCAGTAAAAGGGAACATCTTTTTGCCAATTGCTACAAGTCCTCTTATGAATCTCCTACTGTGGCTACTTTCATTGATTTTTTTAGTACATAATTCCGGGACACGATACTATAAGTCACCTCAAAAAGGTCTTTTGACCCTATCTCTGTGTTGGGCACTCGTACCAAATCCTCGAAATACTACGCAGTATTCCTCCGGGTTGAAACGAGCGCCCGCCGCGCGTGTCCGTCGTAGCCAATTCGGCGAAGTCGGAACCTAAGGCCAAAATCCAGTTTTTGAGACCTTTGATGCCTAATATTTTTATCACCACTATGCTTGATAAGGTTGATAATCGGTATATCCTTCGGGTCCCGGGGTATACCACAATGACATGTCCTCCGCCGGTTCCAGGGGCCAGTCATGCTTCAATCGTTCCGGCAGATCCGGGTTGGTAATGAACGGGCGGCCGAATGCGGCAAGATCGGCGACCCCTGCTTCAAGCCGCTCTTCCGCCATTTCCTTGGTATAGCCGCAGTTGCCCATAATGATGCCGTTGTATTCGGCACGGAACTCAGCCAGTGTCATCGGCTCCCCTTGCTCGTGGAAACCGAAAGCAAGTCCATCCATGATATGCACATATCCGAGATCGAGCTCATTGAGCTGCTTTATGGTGTAGAGAAATGTTTCCTGAAAATCGGGGCTGCCCATATCGTTGAACACACCGTTGGGCGACAATCGGATGCCCACCCGCTCTGATGGCCAGACTTCCAGAACCGCTGCCAATACTTCTTTAAGGAAGCGATATTTATTCTCCAGGCTTCCGCCATAGTCGTCCGTTCTGAGATTTGTCTTGGAGTCGAGAAACTGATTGATGAGATAGCCGTTGGCGCTGTGGACTTCGACGCCGCTGAAACCGGCTTCTTTGGCCTTCACTGCGGCGGTGCGGTAATCGTTCACCGTAGCCTTGATGTCATCGACGGTCAGGGGGCGCGGAATCTCATAATCTTTTTTACCCAGCGGCGTGTGAATCTGGTCGCCATTCAGTTTCACCGCAGAGGCGGAAACCGGTAATTCGCCATTGTGAAAATCGCTGTGGGACGCCCTGCCGCAATGCCATAACTGCAAAAAAATGGCGGTGCCGGTGGGCTCCAGTTTCCGGGTGACGATGCGCCAACCCTCCACCATCCCGTCGGTGTAGATCCCCGGCGAGTCGATCCATCCGTTGCCTTGTGAAGAAACAACCGTGGCCTCAGTGATCAGGAGGCCCGCCGAAGCGCGTTGAAAATAGTATTCGGCCATTACCTCATTTGGAATACGCTCATTACCGGCCCGCCCTCTAGTCATTGGTGCCAAAACGATTCGGTTTTTGAGCTCTAAGTCTCCCATTTGCAGTGGTTCAAACAGTTTGGATCTCGTCATACCAACCTCCCGTGATGGTTCAGATGGGTTAAAAGTAGTTTAGCCTAAAATGATAAACAGTATTTGACTCTTGTCTGTATCTAAACCAAAATCTCATACGGCACGGAGTCACTGAAGATTCAAATGAAGACAGCAGGCCATAACGTAAGGCTTTTTATAAGAGGTTAGAATGTACAAAGAAATGGTTCGAAAATTTTACAGTCTACTCTGGGACGCTCATGACAAAGCGTCGATTCCGGCTGCGCGCTGTTTACATTCGATGAGAAGCTGATAGAGGATATATGGGTCCTCGGTGACTTGAAAGGTCTTGAAGCGCAACTAAAGCGCAATCGTATGCTAAGATAATGCAGCCTATAAGAAACGTTAATCGCCCTGACATGCCATCATTTCTGTCCGGACTTAAATCAGCAGGAGCATTACGGTGGGAGCAATAGACGACATGATTGAAGAGCCGGTCAGAGGCTCGATCGGAGACCTGAGAACGTTCCAGTCTCCTGGTCTGGAGACATTTTGACGCTTCATCCGGGAGGATTTGCCCGGGCCTCCGATTTCAAGACTTTTGGGAATGCGACCGACCGAAGCCGGCCTTGGCAAGGCCACTTTCGCCATGCCGATTTCCCCTTGCGAAGTGGACGATGCCGAGGGAAAGCGGGTCGCCATGGCGACCTCATCGGCCCTGGTCGTCGAGGGGGGTGTGTGCAAACTCAAGAAAGGACGTCTCCCGGAGGAAATCCTGGCCGAAGCCGAGGAAAGCGAACATCGCTCGGGTCATGGTAGCGTTTGCTGACGCGGACACTCACGGATTCTGATTACACAGAGAGTTTTTGAATATCGGTACCCGCCGGGAATTGAAATATTTTGAGGTCGAACTCGCTTGCGATAGCCAGCAGGTGGTCGAAGATGTCTGACTGCACGCCCTCGTAATAGACCCACCGTTTATCTTTGCAGAAAGCGTAGATTTCCAGGGGCAGACCGTGCTCGGTGGGGGCCAGTTGCCTTACCATAAGGGTCAACGCCTGGTTGATATCGGGATGGTTCTTCAAATAAGCGAGCGCATAGGCGCGGAAGGTACCGATGTTGGTGAGCTGTCGGATGTTGGCGGCATCCTCCGCATCATCCCCCAGTTCGGCGTTGTGCGCTTCGATTTCTCGATTTTTTCTTTCCACGTAATCGGCGATGCAGCGAATATGAGCAAATCGTTCCAGCATCTGCGGCGTGCAGAACTTGATGGAATTCATGTCGATGTAGATTGCCCGTTTGATACGCCTGCCCATGGATTCCTGCATCCCGCGCCAGTTTTTAAAGGAGTCGCTCATCAGGGCCTAGGTGGGGATGGTGGTGATGGTATAGTCCCAGTTGCGCACCTTGACGGTTGTCAGAGAGATGTCGACCACGTCGCCGTCCGCGCCGTACTTGGACATCTCTATCCAATCGCCGTTTCTGAGCATGCGATTGGAGGATAGCTGAACACCGGCTGCGAACCCGAGAATGGAATCTTTGAAAACGAGCATGAGCACTGCCGATATAGCTCCCAGGCCACTTAGCAGGATAATCGGCGATCGGTCGAGGATGACGGCAATGGCCATGATCACGCCGGTAAAGTACACGATGATCTTGAGGACCTGTGCGAAGCTCCGCATCGGCATGGCCTGGGACACCCGCATCCCCCGGTAAATGTTGTACAGCGCGTCGATCAGAGCGTCGGCGACCATGACGGCCACGATGACAAAATACACATTGAGGGCTCCTGTCACCACGGCGATGGCCTGGTCGTATCCGCCGAATATGGCCGGTACAAACAGATAGATGATCAGTGCCGGGACGATCAGGGTCATGCGCATGAAGAGCCGGCTTTCCACCAGTTTGTAATCCCAGGTAAACCGAGTGCTTCGGATCACTCGGTGGACCGCCATGCGGACCACACGGCGGCTGATCAGGAGCGCGATGACACTGATCATAAGAACCGCAACCGCCAGGATGATTTTGGCCAGCAGGCTGCTGATTTCCGCTCCAAGATTCAGGGCCAAAAGCCAGGATTCGATCATTTCAGGCAAGTTCATGTCGGGTTTCTTTCCCCTCTTGATGTTGGCAGTCCCGGTCTGTATACGTCCAGGTTAACCTGTCGAAAAGAATGTGTAGCGGCAAGCGGGCGCAATTGAAATCGGGGCTGGCGCCTATCCGGCCCCGATTTGCTTCTAAATGGTATGTGGAAGAAGGTTTGACACCCATGGGCCTTCCGCCTTCTAATGGGCCAAAGCCTGGCAGACGAGTCTGACCTGCTCATCGGATGAAAGCTGGACGGGGACCACGACCGCGGCGTCCGGCGGCTCCAGTTCCGCAATCTGGCTATTCAGCAACTCCGGAGGCATGAAGTGTTGCTTCCGTGCCTGTACCCGTTCCCGTACCACCGCCGGGGCACCGGAAAGAAAGACGAAGCGCAGGTCGGACACATCTCGGCCAAGGATCTCCCGATACTCGGCCTTGAGGGCCGAACACGTCAACACGACGCTCTGGCCCTGATCGGAATAGCGAGCCACGATATCATGGAGCCGCTCCAGCCAGGGACGGCGGTCCTCGTCGGTCAATGGTCGGCCCGAGCGCATCTTCTCCACGCTGCGATTCGAATGATGCTCGTCCCCCTCGATGAAATCCCAACCGAGATGACCGGCCAGTGCACGACCCAGTGTGCTCTTGCCCGAACCCGAGACACCCATAACGACGAGGATCAAAACCGAGGCTCCTCGTTAAACGGAACCGTATCGAACACGGAGATGGCCAACGCAAACGACATAAAGCCTCTCATTCCACTCAATTTCAATTCACAGCACGGTGCCAAAACCCGACGATATTTATCCCATATTCGCCGTGGGGTTTGATTTCTAAATTTCTTAATCGGACTCAAAGCTTTCCAATAATTTTCCCTTGTCTGGAAAAGGGGTCAAACCTTGATTCAGCGTCTGTATCAATCCGACCCGATGGCCGACGGCCACAGGTAGTAAAATCCGGGCTGCATGTTGGCGAGCTGACCGAACATGCCCGTGTCCACAAGGGGTGAGCCTGCTCCCGCGGCCTGGGTGGTGACCGGGTTGTAAATGTTGTCGTTGGCATATTCGGTGCGGCGGTAGACGATGACCCGGGCGTCTTCTGTGAGCCCGGCCATCTTCTTCGCGGTAGCGATGGCATCGCTCAGGTAGCCGATCTTGTCAACCATCCCCAGTTTCAGGGCATCCGCTGCGATGAAGATCCGGGCGGTTGCCATCTCGTCCATGGCCGGGACGCTCATGGACCTGTGTTTCCTGACTTTCCGGACGAAATCTTCCCCGAGTGTATCCGTCAGGCCCTGGAGAATGCGCTCCTCTTCTTCGGTGGCGGCCCGAAAGGGAGACCCCATGTCCTTGTTCTTCCCGGACTTGTTGACCTCCACGGCCACACCGATTTTATCCAGGAGACCGACCAGCTTCGGACGGATAAACACCACTCCCACGGAGCCGGTGATGCTGGTCGGATGGGCAAAAATGACATCCCCGGAAAGGGCGATATAGTACCCCCCGGAAGCGGCCACGTTCATCATGGCCGCCACCACCTTGACCCCGGTGCGCTGTTTGTAGGCCATGATTTCGTGATAAAGAAGATCGGTCGCCGTGGCGGTGCCTCCCGGCGAATTGATGGTCAGAAGCACCGAACGGACATCTTCATCGTCTTCCGCCATCTTCAACTGGGAGACGACCTCCTGGACCATGGACGGGTCCGTCCGCAGAAATCCCCGTTTCGGCATATCGCTGATGATTCCCTGCACCGGAATGACCAGCACTTTCCCGGCCTTCTTACCGGAAAGGGTAAATTCCTCCAGGGGATCGCTGCCATCCGGGAACAGTTTGATTTCGGGTGCGGCGCATCCCACTAAACCTGCGGTAACGAACAATGAGACCCACAATACATACCTGTTCATATCTTTTCCTTTTCTAAAGCGCTGCTGCAAGGCGCGCGCCTTGATCGATGGCCCGCTGGGCGTCGAGTTCGGCCGCCACGTCCGCGCCCCCGATCAGGTGCACCGGCACTCTTTGCTCCACCAGTTTCGCGTGAAGCTCCCGGAGCGGTTCCTGACCGGCGCAGAGGATGACATGGTCCACATCGAGAACCTTCTCTTCTCCTTTTATCGCGATGTGCAAACCATCATCGTCGACGCGTCTGTAGGTCACCCCGTTGATAATGGAGACCTGACGTTTTTTCAAATTCATCCGGTGGATCCAGCCGGTCGTTTTTCCCAGGTCCTTTCCGATTTTACTTTTTTTCCTTTGGAGGAGATACACTTCCCGGGCGGCGGGGTGGATTTGGGGGCCTTCATCTGATAAGCCGCCGGGGGACCGGTACGCCTTATCGATTCCCCATTCCTTTAGAAATGCATCCCTGTCCAGGCTGGTTTCCGGTCCTGCGTGGGTGAGAAAATCGGCCACATCAAACCCGATGCCCCCGGCACCGACGACGGCGACGCGCTTTCCCACCGGAACTTTGTCGGCCAGGACTTGTATGTAGGTCAGCACTTTAGGGTGCCCGAGGCCGTCGATGTCCGGTATCCGCGGGAGAACACCGGTGGCAAGAACGATCAGGTCAAACGCTTCCTGCCTCAATCCTTCGGCGGTGGCTTCTGTCCCCAACTTCAGGGTGACGCCGGTTTTTTCGAGCTGCCGGGTGTAATATCGCAAGGTCTCCTGAAATTCTTCTTTGCCGGGCACTTCAACGGCCATGTTGAGCTGTCCGCCGATGACGTCTTTTTTTTCATACAGTACGACTTCGTGACCCCGTTCGGCGGCCACGGTGGCAAAAGAGAGACCCGCCGGACCCGCCCCCACAACAGCGATCTTTTTCTTCGCGTCCGTTGGCCGATATACAAGCTCGGTTTCACGGCAGGCACGGGGATTGACCAGGCACGTGGCAATCTTGCCCTGGAAGATATGATCCAGACAAGCCTGATTGCACGCTATGCAGGTGTTGATGTCTTCGGCCCTTTGCTGCTCGGCTTTACAGATGAACTCCGGGTCGGCAAGAAATGGGCGGGCCATGGACACGATATCGGCATCGCCTCCGGCAAGAACCGCTTCGGCCATTTCCGGGGTGTTGATCCGGTTGCTGGTGACCAGTGGAATGTCGACAACACCTTTCAGCCGGGACGTTACCCAGGTGAATGCCCCACGGGGAACCATGGCGGCGATGGTCGGTATCCGGGCTTCATGCCACCCGATCCCGGTGTTGATGATCGTGGCACCGGCGGCTGCTACGGCCGTCGCCAGTTTCAAGATCTGCTCCCAGGTGCTGCCACCGCGAACCAGGTCCAACATCGACAGGCGGTAAATAATAATGAAATCCGTTCCCACGGCGCTTCGAACCCGTCTGAGAATTTCCAGGGGAAAGCGGATTCGGTTTTCAAATGTTCCGCCCCATCGGTCCTCCCGGAGGTTTGTCTCCGGGGCAATGAACTGGTTGATCAGATACCCTTCCGATCCCATGATCTCCACGCCGTCATAACCGGCCTCCCGGGCCAGGGCCGCGCATTGCGCAAAATCGTCGATCTGCTGTTCGATGCCGCTTTTCGTCAGGGCCTTGGGTTTGAACAGGTTAATCGGTGCCCGTAGCGGAGAGGGGGCCACAATTTCAGGTTGATAGCCGTACCGACCCGTGTGGAGGATCTGCATGACAATCTTGCCGCCGGCGTCATGGACTGCCCCGGTCACGATCCGATGATTGTCGACCGCCTCTTCTGAGTTGAGCACAATAGCGCCGGCAGCCACTGTACCGGAAGTGTTCGGGGCCACACCACCGGTGACCATCAGCGCGACACCGCCTCTGGCCCGTTCGGCAAAATAGGCCGCCATTTTCACAAATCCATCCGGCGATTCTTCGAGACCGGTGTGCATGGAGCCCATCAACGCCCGATTCTTCAACGTCGTAAATCCCAGATCGAGCGGCGACAGCAGATTGGGGTACAAAGGGTGAGACATAATTTCTCTCCGGGAATGGATGATTGGTGTTTAGTGTTTTGTGTTTAGTGTTTTGTGTTTAGTGTTTAGTGTTTGGTGTTTGGTGCTTCGTTTTTGGATTGGTGTAAAAATACGTGATGCTTGATACTGGATTCTCGGTAGCCAGTTAGCCGATCTTTCTGGATACAAGATCCAAGATCCAAGATTCAGGTGAATGCGATGGGACGCTCGGTCCCGTCCTTCTTGTATCCTGTTTCATGCATCTTGAATCAGTGGCTTACTGGGAATTCCCAGCGTCGGAATGACCAACGTTTTTGCCAAGAAATCCTTTGTCGCTCAATTGATCAGACCATCACCCTCACGGAAATATCTTGCCCGGGTTCATGAGTCCCTTCGGATCGATAAGGTTTTTGATGTCCCGCATGAGATCACAGCCGGTCCCGTGTTCGAGGGCCATGAACTTCCGTTTTCCGATGCCGATGCCGTGTTCCCCGGTGCATGTCCCGCCGATTTCCACGGCCCGCTGGACGACGGCATGGTTGATCGACTCAAGCTTTTCCCATTCCTTCGAATCTTCCGGTGCTCCGACCAATACAACATGCAGGTTTCCATCCCCGGCATGACCAAAGACGTAGCCAATCGCCCGATGTTCGTCAACGAGCTGCTGTGCGTAGACCACCATCTCCGGATAACTGGAGATGGGAACCGCTGCATCGACGATCAATGTTTCCTTCCCCGGATGCGCCCGATGGATCGTTTCCCAGGCCTCGTGGCGGGCGCGCCAAAGCTCCTGCCGCTCCTTTTCACGAACCCCAAACCGGAAGTCGATGGCACCGGCGTCTTCGCAGAGCTCCCGGGCAAGGGACCGGGCTTCATCCAGAGTGGCTTCGCTGATACCGTGAAATTCGCAAAACAGGGAGGGGATTTCTTCCAGACCCAGCTGTTTCTCAGTGTTCATCAAACGAATCAAGGGCGGCGGCAGCAGCTCGAGGGCGGCCGGCTCCAGGGCGGACCCGATCATCAGCGCCACGGCCCGGGATGCCGATTCCAGATCGTTGAACGTGATTGTCGCCGCCAGGTGGTGAGCGGGAATGCCGGCCAACCGGAGCGTGGCTTCGGTCACAACGCCCAGGGTGCCCTCGGACCCCACGAATAATCGGGTCAGGTCGTAACCGGATGATGATTTCGGTGCCTTTGTTCCGGTGTGGATCACTTGCCCGTTCGGGAGCACGACGGTCAGCCGCATGACATAGTCGCGGGTGGATCCGTATTTGACGGTCTGGACCCCGGAGGCATTGTTGGCAATCATGCCGCCGATGGTGGCGTCGGCCCCGGGATCCGGCGGGAAAAACAGACCGAATTGGCCGGTTTCATGATTCAGGGTCTTTCGCAGCACCCCGGGTTGGACGTCGGCTTGCAGATCTTCGGGACGGACCCCGATGATACGATCCATGCGGCTGCAGTCCATGACCAGCCCCCCCCGGGTGGGGACCGGATTTCCTTCGGTGCTGGTGCCGGCACCCCATGGGGTTACGGGGATGCCCAGTGTGTTGGTATATTGGAGTATTCCGGACACTTCCTCCGTGGATACCGGCCAGACGATTCCCGCCGGCAGGGTCCCGCGGTGGGGCGAAATATCGTGGACGTGCAGCTCTCGACTCGAGCGGCCGGTTGAAAACCGATCCGAACCGACCAGGCTGGAAAGGGTCTGGATGTGTTCTTTCGTGAAAGATTCCATGGGCTGATCTCCCGGCAAGAGAAGGTTTCAGGTGGAGAACCCCTTTTAACTCCGGCAATGAGCGCTGTCAATCATCCCGTATAGCGCATAAACGATCTTCAAAATAAGAAAAGGGCCCGAACGATTCGGGCCCTTTTAATGACATTCACGATTGGTTTCCAGGTGTTAGAACAGACCGGTCACCTTGCCGGTTTCCGGGTCCACATCCACCCTGCGGAATGCCGGGTTGGAGCCGGTACCCGGCATCAGGCTAATGGTTCCTGCGCAGGGGCAGAGGAACTTGGCGCCGGAATAGATCAGCACGTCGCGAACCGGAAGCCTCCATCCCTTGGGCACCCCTTTGATGGTTCTATCATGGCTGAGGCTCTCATGGGTCTTGACCATCATGGTGGCAAAGTCGCCGTACTTGGGATCGTTTTCCAGCATCTTGGCTTTGGCGTTGGCTTCGGGAGACCAATCCACGCCGTCGGCGCCGTAAACTTCCTTGGCGATGAGTTCGACGCGATCGCGCAGCTTCATTTCCAGCGGATACAGGAATTTGAAATCGTTTTCCTCGTTGCATGCGTCGATGACGGCATCGGCGAATTCGAGGGCGCCTTCGCCGCCCAGTTCCCAGTGCTTGGACTCGGCGCAACGGGCGCCGGCAGCCTCCGCGGCCTTGCGTATGACGGCACACTCGGCGTCGGTGTCGGTGTAAAAGCGGTTGATGCAGACCACCGGGTTGATGCCGGCCTTGCGGATGGTGTTGATGTGATGCACCATGTTCGCGCAGCCCTTTTCCACCCACTCCAGGTTCTCCTGGGTGTACTCGTCTGGCAGGGCTTTACCGGTCACGACCGTGGGGCCGCCGCCGTGCATCTTCAGGGCGCGGATGGTGGTGGTCAGAACCGAGACGTGCGGCTTGAGGCCGGAGAAGCGAGACTTGACGTTCCAGAACTTCTCGAAGCCGATGTCGGCGCCGAACCCGGACTCGGTGACATGGTAGTCGAACAGTTTGAGACCGACGCGGTCGGCGATGATGGAGCTCTGGCCCACGGCGATGTTGGCAAAGGGACCGGCGTGCACCAGGCAGGGGTTGTACTCGGCGGTACACATCATGGTCGGGTTGATGGTTTGGCGCATAAAGGCGGTCATGGCGTTGCCGACTTCCAGGTCGCCGGTGGTGACCGGCTTGCCGCTCTTATCAAAGGCCACCGTGATGTTGTTCAGGCGCTCTTTGAGGTCGGCCAGGTCGCGGATCACCGACAGGATCGCCATACACTCGGAACCGACCGCGATGCCAAACCTGGACTGCATGGTGAAGCCGTCCATACGGCCGCCGAGGCCGATGACGATGTTCCGGAGGGCCTGGGCGCAGAAGTCGATGATCCAGCCCATTTCCACCCGGGTCGGGTCGATCTCGAGCCGAGGCATGCCGGTGAGCCGGGCCAGCTGTTCGTCATTGTAGTTGCGCTCGTGCTGCATGCGGGCCGTCAGTGCCACCATGGCCAGGTTGTGGGCGTTCATGATGTCGTTGATGTCACCGGTCAGGCCCAGGGAGAATTCGGTCATGGGGATCAACAGGGAGTTTCCGCCGCCGGCCGCAGTCCCCTTGACGTTCATGGTGGGACCACCGGAGGGCTGCCGCAGGGCGCCGCCCACGTTCACGCCGCGCTTGCCGAGGCCTTCCATCAAACCACATGAAGTGGTGCTCTTGCCCTCACCCAGGGGGGTGGGGGTAATGGCGGTTACCTCGATGTACTTTCCATCGGGTTTGTCTTTAAGGCGATCGATGATCTTGAGAAAATCGAGCTTGCCCAGCCGGCCCATGGGCAGCATCTCGTCTTTTTCCAGACCCAGTTTCTCGCGCCATTCGTCCGGCGTCGGCATGTTTTTTTCGGCTTCTTCTGAAATCTGCCAGTCAGCCATGTTTACTGCATCATAAGCCATCAGTCCATTCCTCCTCTACGTTAAGGTTATCAGGATCTCCTTCCCATTTGGCTTGTCCGCCAAAAATCCATTCTGTTATTATGCAACACTTTGATAACAATGGAAAAATTTCCATATCACACGCTCTCTGATTTAGCAAGTGCAAATAAAATCGTGCAACGATTTTATGAAACGCGACCATGTCGCTCATAGAGCCGTTGGCCCGTTTGCCGGCTTGCCGGTTATCCTGAGATACAAGATCCAAGACCCAGGATTCAGGGGGAAGCAATAAACATCCCGAAGCCGGTTTCATGCGTTCTGCTTCCGGCATCTTGCATCCTGGATCCTGTATCTTCGATCCTAGTATCCAGAATCCAGTATCCGGCCCGCCAGAGGTTTACCCGCCTCCGGCGGCGCCAAAGGCGACCAGGGTTTACCCGCCTCCGGCGGACGGGCAAGTATCCAGAAACCAGTATCCAGAATTCAGTTCTGTATCTGGTGCAGCCTGTAATAAAATCCCTGGCCGGACATCAGTTCCGGGTGACTCCCGGATTCGATGATCCGGCCTCTGTTCAGAACAAGAATCCGGTCGGCGGATGTGGCCGTGGAGAGGCGGTGGGCAATGATTATGGCGGTGCGCCCTTTCATCAGGTTGAACAGGGCCTCCTGAATGCGCTGTTCGGTTTCGGAGTCGATGTAGGACGTGGCCTCATCGAGAATAATGAGATCCGGGTCTCTGGCAAACGCCCTGGCGATGGAAAGAAGCTGTCGCTCGCCGCTCGATAGAGATGAGCCGCCTTCGGATAAGGTTGTGTCAAGTTTCTCCGGCAGACGTTCGATCATGTCGGCGCAGTTGGAAGCCTCAAGGATGGCGCTCATCTGTGCGTCTGTTAGATCCGATCGCCCCAGGGCAATATTTTCCCTGACACTGGCGGAAAACAGAAATGGGTCCTGCGTTACGATGGCGATTCGGGAGCGAAGGCCGGCAATTTTCACACTGCGGATGTCCTGACCGTTAATCCGTACGCTTCCGCCGTCCGGATCGTAGAACCGCATTAGCAGGTTGATCAGGGTGGTTTTCCCGGAGCCGGTTGGGCCGACGATGGCAAGACTCTGTCCGGCCTGCAGGTCGAAGGAGACATCCTGGAGCACGGGTTCGTCTTCCAGGTAAGCAAAATCGACCGAGGCCATTCCCACGGATTGAATCTTTTCTACCGGCCTGCCGTCGGGGGATTCCAAAATCCGTTCGTCGGAATCGAGGATCAGAAAAATTCTTTCGGCCGATGCCATGGCATTTTGCATGACATTGTATTTTTCGGCAATGTCGCGTATGGGGCGGAAGAACATACGCATATAGGATATAAAGGCCACCAACGCCCCCAGTGTGATGCTTCCCGTCAAAACACCTCCGCCCCCGTAAAAAATGAGCAGGGCAACGGTCACCGCACCCAGCAGCTCAATGATCGGCATAAACACGGCAAATACGTGGATCTGACGCATGCCCGCCAGGTAGTTCGCATGGTTGAAGTTATAGAATCGGCGCGAGTTTGCCTTCTCCTGACCAAACAGTTGGATGACAGACATCCCGCCGATGGTTTCCGAAAAGTGCGTATTGATTTCGGCAATCCGGATCCGAAGCTCCCGAAACGCTTCCCTGGCCAGGTTGGCGAATTTAAAGGAGGCCACCACGATCAAGGAGAGTACCGAAAACGATATGAGCGCCAGTTTTACGTCGATCCCCAGAAGAACTACGGCGATTCCCACCAGGAGGAACAGGTCCTTGAAGACGAAAGCGATAACGGAGGTAAACAACTCATGCATGTTCTGCACATCATTGGTCACCCGGGTCACCAGTCGGCCGACGGGATTGCGGGTGAAAAAGGATATGGAGAGCCTCTGGATATGGCGAAAAAGCCGCATGCGAAGATCGTGCATAATCAGCTGGCCGGCATATTCCATGATCATCGCCTGGAAGAAATTCAGCACCAGACTGCACGCCACCAGGGCCAGCAGCATGGCGGCGGCCATCTTCAATCCTGACCGGTCCTGCCTTCGAAGCTGCTTCAGATCCTCTTTGGAGAGGCGGCTCAATCGATCGAAGGGAATATAGACCGTTTCCCCCTGAGTGATAAACAGATCCGGATGCCGTTCCGCGATTGCCTGGCTTTCGGGATCCTCCATATCTACCGGATAGAGACGGACGGCTCTTTCCGCGCTTCCTGCAGGACTGTTTTGAGCCGGCATCGAATCGGACTGCTCCGGCACGATGTAGCGGTCAATGGCGATCTTCGTAATAAAGGGCAGGGCCAGGTCCAGGAGGGTGATCAGCACAATGAGGCAAATCGTTCCGAAAAACAACAGTCGGTACGGTCGAATCAACGGGTAGAGCCGTGACAGCAACCTGACATCATACGGCTTGCCCAGCTTTTTCTCCTCGAAATATCCGTAATCCATTCGCATGATGCTAATCCGTCAACCGTGCCCTGAAGTGTTTCAGGGTACCAAAAGACGATCTATCCCTGAACCGGTGCCGGTTTCGGGGGTTCCAGGGGAACCGTCTGGGGACAGGTTTCTTCCTCAAGCTGCTGGAGACGAAACGTCCGTGTGTAAAAGTTGTCAAAGGCCGTCAGTTCTTCATGGGATCCTTTAGCCGCAATTTGCCCTTGATCCATAACGACAATCGTGTCGGCAAAACGGACTGCCGATATCCTGTGGGACACGATAATAATCGTCCGGGAACCGACCATGTCCTGGATGGCGTTCATGATAGCCGTGCCGGTGGCGACATCAACCTGGCTGATCGGGTCATCGAGTATGAGTATGGGGGTAGTCCGTATCAGGGCGCGTGCGAGCGCCACCCGCTGTTTTTGGCCGCCTGAAAGGATGACCCCCTTTTCTCCCACGATGGTATCCCATTGATTCGGAAAGTGCTCCACGGTGCGCCGCAGAGCGGCTTTCTCGGCCGCTGAGACGATATCACTGCCGGATACCGGGCCTCCGGCAAGGATATTGTCCTCGATGGTTCCGGAGAACAGAAACGGTTCCTGGGGGACGTAGGCGATCTGGGATCTCAGGTCGGACAGGCGGATGCTTCGAATGTCCGTTCCGTCCAGGAGGACCATTCCGGTTCCGACATCATAGAGCCGGGGGATCAGACGGAGCAGGGTCGTCTTACCGCTGCCGGGAGGACCCACGACACCGAGGGTGCTGCCGGCATTCAGTGTGAGCGAGATATTTTTCAGCGCCGGCCGATGGGTGCCCGGGTAGTTAAACGAAACGTTTTTAAATTCAATATGCCCGTCAATTTCCGACAAGGGTTTGCCGTCCGGAGCATCCGGGACATCTGGGGTGGTCTGAAGTATCCGGTCGATGCGCTCCAGGGACGCCTTTCCCCGCTGAATCAGGTTCGTCACCCAACCCATGGCCATCATCGGCCATGTGAGAAGGCCGATGTAGCTGATGAACGCAACAAAGTCCCCCGGTGTGATGGTCTGGTCAATGGTCAGGCGCCCTCCGAGATAGAGCACAATCACCATGCCGAGATTGGAAAAAAACAGCATCATTGGAAAGAAAAAGCCGGTGACCCGCACCAGTTTGATATTTTCGGCAACGTATTCCCGGGAAATGGAAGAAATTTCATTGCTCGATGCCTGTTCAGCGGTGTAGGCCTTGACAATGCGGATGCCGGCAAATCGCTCCCGTACCGCTTCGGTCATGTCGGCGAAGGTGCCCTGCACCGCCCGATAGGAATGGTGCATCCGGCGGCTGAAGAGGCGGGTTCCGACGATGATAAACGGCGCCGGTATCAGCACATACATTGTCAGGGTGATGTTGATGTACGCCATAAACGCGATGGCCGAAATTCCCAGTACGATGCTGTCTGTCAGTGCCACCATCCCCATGCCGACAGCCATGCGGACATGCTGGATGTCGTTGGTGGCGTGCGCCATCAGGTCTCCGGACGTGGTCCGGTCGAAATAGGCCGATGAGAGCGTCTGGATGTGGTCGAACAGCCGAAGTCTCAGCCCCTCTTCGATAATCCGGGAAGTGCCGATCAGGCACCGCCGCCAGATGTAGCGAAACATGCCGATAAAGGCGGCAATGATGACAATATAACCGGCATACGTCAGAAGCCCGGTGCTTCCGATCGCGTACCCGGTGAGCCCGTCCACCGTCCACTTGATTACCCGGGGGATCAGCAGCTGGAGGAAATCGACAACGATCAGGCACAGGATGCCGGCAGCGATTTGCCATCGGTGCTTTTTGAAAAAGGGCGTTATGAGATGTATCGATCCGCTACGGGTCACCAACTTCTCCGGTCGTTCAGGGTCTTTCTCCGATGCACACGGCTCCGAAGGGCTCGTCGACGGAGGCGGCCTGTCGTGCCTGTTACCCAACGGAGACGTTCGTGCAATACTCGGGTCGACGCTTTACAATATAGGCGGTCTCCGGGAATGGTCAAATCGGGCCGGTCTCCAAATTGACTTTGACCATGCCCATTGTTATTCTCTGTCACTATGAAATCCGGTAGTGTGGTAGCGTATATTGATCGTCAGCGAATTGTCTGCGCAGTTGTTCTGGAAGTAAAAAACAGCCGACTTCGGCTCCTGACCGAGGGTAATCGGGAGGTCAACCTCGCAGCCGGGCGCGTTCTTCACGCCGGCCAGAACGGTCTCGATGTATCCGTTGGCAGAGCCGGTCTCGTCGAGTCCCTCAAAGCCAAGCAACGGCAGCGACAGGCTCTTGCAGAGCAAGTCCGGGTCAGGGAACTCTGGGAAGTACTCAATCCGGAGCCGGAGTGGATCGACCTTGAGACCATGACCGGGTTATGTTTCAATGGGCCTCACAGCGATGATCATCAAGCCGCAGTTCTGCATGCACTCTTTGAAAACCGAAACTATTTCAAATTCGGCCAGGATCGATTTTTCCCCTACACAGAAGCACAGGTCGAACAGATCGCGGCCCAGGCTCGAGAAAATTCCCGGCGGCAGAAGCTGGTGGAAGACGGCGGAGACTGGCTCAACGCCGTGTTGAATGCGCCCAACCCGACCGTTCCGGCCGACAAGCTGGATCTGGTGAGGATACTCGATAACCTTTACCTCGACGGTAAAGAGAGCACTGACTACGCACTCGGCAATGCCATCCTGTCCCGCGCCGGTCTTAAGGATCCGGACATCATTTTTCGGGCCCTCGTCAAGCTCGGTATTTACGACGAGAACGAGAACATTGACCTTCGCCGTTTCAAGATCGCGTCAAAGTTTCCGGAAACGGTCTCGAAACGGGCGCAGGCGTTGATGGCCTCCGGCGTGTCGCTGGACGGAGACCCCCGTAAAGACCTCACCCATCTACCGATTCTGACCATCGACGGTCAGGCGACGCTTGATTTTGATGATGCCCTGAGCATCGAAAAGATTCGAGACAGCTACCGGCTCGGTATTCACATTGCCGATGTGGGACAGGCAATCCCCAAAGGCGATCTGATTGACCAGGAGGCACGGCGTCGCGGCAGTTCCATTTACATGCCCGACGACAGGATCCCCATGCTGCCGGCACCACTCGCTGAGGGCCTTTGCTCCTTAAAAGCCGGGGAAATCCGTCCGGCCATTACAATAATGGCGCTGCTCTCTTCGAACGCCGACGTGCTCGATTATGAGGTGTTTCCCAGCCGCATCCGTGTTTCATCCCAGTTGACATACTACGACGCCAACGTTGCCGCGGAAGACAACCCCGAGCTTCAGATGCTCCATCAGGTCGCCAAACAGTTTCGTGACAAGCGTCTGGATTCGGGTGCTGTGCTGATATCGGTGCCGGAGATACATGTCTGGATGGACCGGGACGGCGAAATTCGCGTCTCCCGGGTGAATCGGGAGAGTCCCGGGAGGATGCTCGTTTCGGAGTTAATGATCATGGCCAACTGGCTGATGGCCAGATTCCTGAAAGATCATGGTGAGCCGGCTGTGTTCCGTTCGCAACCCAAGCCCCGTGAGCGGCTGTTTAAAAAAATGGAAGGGACCCTCTATCAGAACTGGATGCAACGAAAGCATCTGAGCCGTTTTATTCTGAGTTCCCAGCCAGATCATCACTCCGGGCTTGGATTGACCGAGTATGTCACCGCCACTTCACCGATCCGTAAATATTTCGACCTGGTAACCCAGCGACAAATTCGGGCGATTCTTGGCCTTGACACCCCGTACTCCGGCGAGGCGATCGATCAGGTGATTCAGGACCTGGAGCAGCCGATGAGCCGAGTGACGCGAACGCAATTTCGGCGGCATCGCTACTGGATGCTAAAATACCTGGAATCCCGTATTGGACAGCCGGAAGAGGCGATTGTACTTTACCGAAAGAAAAACAGCTACCTCATCCTGTTGACGGACTACATGCTTGAATGTGATCTGCCTGCGTCGGAGAGAACCCGACTGAACCCGGAGGATCTGATCCAGGTGCGGATTCAGCGGGTGCATGCAAGGAAGGATGTGCTATCCGTCTATCTCGGCTAGAAATCTATCTCAAAATTGTGTCCAAGGGCCCATGGCGGTGTTGCAGTACGGAAAAAAATGCTCACATACCAGCGTGTATGCGCCGCTTTTTTTCCGTCCTGCGCCTTGCCCTGAGCCCTGATCCACATTTTTGAGATAGATTTAGATTAATTCTCGAGCTCTTCCTCCAGAGAGTTATCCCGCTTCCAGGGACGCCGCCAGCGCTTTCCCCGCTTCACAGGCTTCCGTAAGATATTCCGGGTGCTTGTCCACATCCCCTTCGAAGTCGAGTCCGCGGTAGAGTAAGGACTTCCACAAGGTCGCATCCAGAACATCAAACCAATACCTCACCGTAAGCAGGATTCCCTCGAAAAGCCGCTTTCCCGTGGTGGCCCCGACGCCGATGAACAGGCCTTTGCGTTTGGGTTCCCACATTCCGACCGGTGTCTGATCGATCCAGTATTTCTTGACCCAAAGAGATTGGCAGCGATCCATCAATATCTTGGTGTGGGCCGAGACGGTGTAGAAAAACACAGGCGAGGCAAGCATCACCCCATCCGCCGTCACGAGTTGGTCGCGTAGTGCCTGGAAATCGTCCCTGATAACGCAATCGCCGGATTTTTTGCAGCCGTATATTTCCAGACACGGCGACATCCTTAAATCCCGCAGCACGACCCGCTCCACCATCGCACCGGCATCGCGGGCCCCGTTTACCGCTTGATCCAGAAGTGCGGCCGAATTTCCGTTTCTTCTCGGACTTCCGTAGACGGCGATGATCTTTGGCATCAGGGTTGACCTCCTTCTTCAAACATATTCTTCTTGCGGTTCTTGCGCACTTTCTTCGGGTCAAAAATACGTCCATTCATGGCAATGTAGACCCCCTCGGGCAGGATCTGAACAGCGGTCACCGCGCCACCGATGTTAAATGCGGCGTCGCTGGACTTAAAACGTGCCGGCGCCATGGCACCGGTGAGCACAATGGTTTTACCGGAAATACCCGACAACCTTCTGGCGGTATCGATCATGGTGTCGGTTCCATGGGTGATGACAATCTGCGTCAATTTCTCTGATGCTACACGGCGGACTATTGTTTCCCGATCGTTTTCGGATATCTGCAGACTGTCCTTTCGAAACAACGCTTCGATCGTAAAAGACAGGTTCACGTTGGCTTCCTTGAGAACCTCGCTGATTTTTGGGGTACCGACTTCATAGGTGCTTTTCTCGTCGAAATAGACCTTGTCGATGGTACCGCCTGTCGTAAAAATTTTAATCCGCATGGCTGGCTCTCCATTGGCGTGTCTCACGGCCTAAAATCTCCTGTTTTCCATATACCGTTTTCAAAGGCCCCCGGCAAATGGAACCTATCCCGAATGTGTTCTCCCGGTTTCCACCCCAGTCGCGGTTCAAGATGCGACAATCGGTCACCGGGACCCCGGAAGGCGGTCAGTTAAGTATTGTATCATTGGCGGTGGTGTGTTATAAGTCGCTAATATTAAACCTTAATATTGTGAGACTGTGATACGGGACATGGTCGAAGATATTTACCTGATGGAGAGTGACGAAGAGGCGATTCGTCTGGATGTAAAAACGGACCCGGAAGTTGTTTGCCGGCAAGCGATGTGGGCCGGTGCCGCATCCGGCATGCGTGTTGCCGATCTTGGGTGCGGCTCGGGAAAGACCACCAAAATTTTGCACGAACTTGTTCAGCCGGGAGGATCGGTGGTGGGACTGGATTTTTCCGAGGCCCGGGTGGATTTTGCAAAAAAGACCCACGGCAAAACCGGCGCCCATTTCCATGTCCGGGATATCCGCGATTCCATGGCTGATCTTGGCCAATTCGACCTCGTATGGGTCCGGTTTGTCCTGGAATATTATCGCACCGAGAGTCAGGACATTGTTCGCAATATTGTTTCATTGCTGAAGCCCGGCGGCATTCTGTGCCTGATCGATCTTGATTACAACTGTCTCAGCCACTACGGCCTGCCGACCCGCTTGGAACGCGGCATGCACGGGATCATGGCGCGTCTGGAACAACATGCCAACTTCGATTCTTACGTGGGCCGAAAACTATATGCCTTTGTGTACGATATCGGGTTTACCCATATCGATGTGCAGATTACGCCCCATCATTTGATTTACGGCGATCTGGAAAATTCGGTCGAGTTTAATTTCACAAAAAAGGTGGAAATCGCCGGAAAGAAATCCGGCTACCCGTTTCCGGAATACCCGAATGGGTACACCGGTTTTTTCGAGGAGTTCAAAGCCTCTTTTAAATCCCCCCGTCGATTTACCTACACCCCGGTGATCTGCTGCAAGGGACGCAAGCCGAAATAGCCCGTCACACCGCCCGTCACCCCAACAATACAGCATTGTTTCGGGACACCCAGCGCAGGGTCGTTGTCCGAAAGAAAGATATAGAGATTTTCAGAATTCCGTTCTGAAACCTGGCCCTACCTTCAATCGGAACATATTTATGACAACTGCTCTAAATGCCCCCTTTGAACGGGAGCGGCTTCTATAGCGATAGCCGGAATCGCGTTCCGATTCATTTTGCGATCAACGGTTCACCGCAAAGTTGCGTGCAACGAACGGTGTGTTGCTGTGATGACGCATCTTTCTGGGGGCTATCCGACGGAGACCTGAGTTATTCGGATGACCTTGTCGGTGGCGGGTTTCGGCTTCTGCCGGAGGATCCGGATGGCTTGGGATTTGTCGCAGTACCGTAGGAAGGCGTCGACAACGTCCTTGTCAAAGTGCCCGGCAGCCTCTTTGTGAAGCAGCTCTATCGCCCGGTCGTAGGGCATGGGATCCCTGTAATGACGCTGTGCCGTGACGGCCTCGAAAAAGTCGGCCACTGCAATGATGCGGGCCCCAAGGGGAATTTCCTCTCCCTGGAGTCCTCTGGGGTAGCCGCTTCCGTCCATCTTTTCATGATGGGCGCTGGCTATTTCAGGCACCTGGGCAAAGTATCCCTCGAAGTTGATTCGGTTCAGAATTTCCAGGGTTTTCGTGGCATGGGCCTTCACGATTTCAAACTCTGATGGATTCAGGGTGCCTTTTTTCTTGAGTATGGCATCCGGCACGGCGATTTTGCCATAGTCATGGAGCAGGGCGGCAACACGGATGACCTCACGGAATTCATTGGAAAGACCGAGTTCATCACAGATACCGCAGGAATATTCGGTAACCATTTCCGAATGGCCGGCCGTGAGGGGATCCCGCGCGTCGATGCTGGCGGCCAGCGCATGCAGGATGGCATCGAATTGCCTGGTCTTGCTCTCCAGAAGCTCTGCATTACGGATGCTGATGCCGATGATCGGCGCGATTCCCATCAGCAGGTTGATATCACTGTGCACCAGGGGACGCTTGGATCGAATGTTGTCCACGGTCAGAATGCCGAGGGACTCCCCATTTCGGAGAATTGGACAGCAAATGAAGGACTGTGCGCCCATCCGTTTGGCGAATCGTAAGCTTCGGGGAGAGATGCTGTCTTCCAATTCGTTGACGTTGTTGATCAAAAAGGGACGATTTTCGCGGAAGGAGACGACAAAAACACCGGTGGATTCCGGTTTGTCCAGGTGAAATTCGGCGTTTTTAATTGTCAGAAATTGCTCATCGGTATAGCCGAAACCGGCCCGAAACTGCAGACGTCTCCTTTCCGCATCTGCCAGAAGGACCATGCCCCGGTCATACCCGAGCAATTCCACCAGCGTGCGGATGACCTGCCGCAAAACATCGTCGAGGTTGGTTTGCCGACTGATGGCCTGCCCGATCTCATTGGTCATCAGCGCATTTTTATAATTGACGTTCATCTGTTCGATGAGGCTCTCGGTGGAATCACGAAGTGAGCGCAGGGTTTTTCGCAGCTCGTTTTTCTCGTGGGTATCGGCAACACGGGTGAGCCCCATGACCGCAGCCAGGGACAGCGACAGGACGATGCAGACCTCAACTGTCGACGCATACATCCAGCTGGCTCCAATGGCGGCCATAGACAGCAGACCCAGGTAATTCCGAACGCGTTTGACGATCGCTGAGAACGGGACTTCCCAGGAGACAACATACCGGCATCTGTCCCCGCCCCGAAACATGCACTCCGTGTGCTCCACGTTGGGCAGACGGTTCGTAAAAATCTGACCCATGGCCTCTATAAACCCGATACGGTTTTCGCACTGGAAAGGTCTTTCGGTGACACCATCCACCGGTCGCACCGTGATTTCGACCGTGTTGCTGGCGATCTTGCGGGATTTGAATTCAGAAGACCGTGTAAAATTCCGGGTGGCCCGGCCGATCATCTCATAGGCCCGTTCCGGGGTGATAAATCCCAGGATATATGCCGCATCACCCCGGTGGCATCCGGAGAAGTCGCATAGCGGCCTGCCTCCCTGGCAATTTTCAGATTGCCGGTCAGGTTCTGCAGGACTTCGTGGAATCGGTTGATTTGGTTCTGGGTGAACCAATGGTTCTGATCGGCGACCTCATAGGCCTTCATATTGGCGCTGCGAAGCAAATCCCCCACATCGATATGGGGATATCTGCTTTTAATCAGCTTGATATACGAATCGATGATTCGGCTGTTATAAAGCGGTTTTTCTTTCTGTGAAGAAAGGTTCGCCATAGGGTTGCCCCGCCGCTACAGGCCGACGAATTTGAGAAGTCTCTTTAAGTGTCTGAAATAATGATCGGAATACTCTGTCTTCATGATCCAAAGGTTGTACAGCTTTTCCGTAGAGATGGCCAAATCCTCGGTGCACTTGGCCGGAAATATCATGACCGGCACCTCTGCCTGGCTGTACAGCTCCGACACCAGATGAAGGGCATCTTCGACGACAGAACGGGTAATGGTGGATGGATCGAGCACGATCATACTCAGGGAACTCGTCAGATCGGATAGATTGAGGCCGACATCGGAGATGTTGGCGATGATGACCGCCGTGAGCCGGCCGTTCTTTTTCAACGCAAACAGATGGCGTTCCCGCCGAAGCCCGAGCCGCTCGTACTCGCCGACAAGGGCCCCCATGTCCTTTGTGTCCGGTTCCAGGTTGAGCGCTTCAATCATCAACCCCCCGGAAGATTCCTCGTAGAAATATTTCAACGCGCGCAGCTCATCGGCCTGGATTTCTCCCAGTTCCCAGCCGCCAGGCAACTTCGGCTGGGTGGCGCGGTTCCGTTGAAAATGAAAATAGGCAAATGTATCGATTGAACTGCCATCCGGGTCATTGATGTTTCGCGTAATTCTTCCGAATACGCGGGATGGAAATTTGTTTTGCGGCCGGAAATAACAGAGCATGTAATCCATGTGGATGGAATGCAGCCGGTGGGAATCGAGAATGTAACGTCCAATCTGATTGAGTACATCGAGACCGGCCCGTGCAGACGCGGCGGTGTTGCCGGCGTGGTGATGAATCAACCAGGCCTTGTCGTAGAATCGCAGCATGGCAATATGGCCGAGGATCTGTTCATTGTTCTGATATGTAAAATGGCGGGCGATGGTCGAGTCCCCGTTGTACAGCCGCTCATACGTGGCCTTGATCTGTTTCTTATTGGACAGAATGAACGCATATTTTTGAGGATAGATAAAACCGGTTTCAAAAAAGAAGTCCCACAGCACGTCAAGATCGACGCGGTTGCACACGTAGCAGTGTTTGTTTTTGGCGTGATGCAACAGGGCCAGCAGTTTGTTGTGGTCCTCGGCGGAGATGTCCAGAAGGGCCAGCCCGCATTTGACCCGGCTTCCGGTGTCCGGGCTGCTCAACGGTCGTCGATAGACCACCTGGACTTTGCAGGAAAATCGAAAACTGCCGGCAAAATTGACTTCGACCTGGGGTAGGATCATGCCCGGCAGAAAGACCGCATCCGGATCATCCTCCTCAACCGAGAATCCGGAGCCGGAAATATCGATGACATTTCTGTGAATGAGAACGCCCGTGAACGGATGGTGAAGATTGACATACGGAGAGGGGACGAGCCGGTGTCGAGGACTTCGGAATTCTTTGGTTCCGAATCGCTGCAAATGCTCGCGTAACGGTTTCAGGTGAAAGCGCCCGATTTGTCCGTCGATCTGATACTCGACGATCCGGCACTCTCCGGCATACAACGTCTCATCGGCATTGGAGACGATCAGGCTGATCGGTCGTTCCAGGTTGATCCATTTAAAAGATTGTGGGGGGACCGCCTGGAGTTCGACCTGAAACGTCAGTTCGGTGTAAGATGCCAGGTTTCCAAAAAAATGCGCCCCTGTTTGAATGAGCTGCACCTGGATGCCTCGGCACAGGCGCCGGGATAGCTTGCCGGCGATCAGCTCCGTGCCGTTTTCAGGCAGGCGGAGCAGCATCCCGGACTCGGTGATTTCCAGTAGCTCCGGTACGAAACGGATGACGCGTTGGTAAGACTCGATGACGATGTTCTGGAATTCATAGGTGTCGATTTCTTTAAGAGGGAGAGCTGTTTCGACCCATCGGCATTCCAGATTTTCATCCAGACAGGGTTGGGGCTTTACCGGAAGGGAAAAAATGCGATCATAGCGTTTGTGGCGGAAGTTTACCTTGAGCGTCTGATCTTGAAAATTGATGTAGTTGATCTTGTTGACCAGATGTTTTTGACCCACCAATCGTTCATCGGGGTTCTCCTGTTCCGGCGTACCGATGCTGACTAGATTGGAAAGCTTTCTAACCGTGGCCATTTCCACCCCATTCTGACCGTGTTGCGATCCGCATTCGAACAGAATCTAGATTTTTGTTGGATGATTGTATGCCCGGGGGAAACCGGTGACAGACACACCATTACTAACATAAAATAGCCGTTTATACAAGCATTTAAAATGGATATAAGTACTTGTAATCAATATAAAATATGGCTAATTCGGAGAATCGTGGGGATGCGATGGGGGGTTTCGGTTGAACCCGTTGCTTGGGACGGACCGGGCCAGGCAAGGGACGCTGGCCGGCGCCGTCACGATATTTTACTTGACCATGAACGGGTTATCGCTTATATGGCGCTTTTCTTTACAAACCGGATGCGAACAGGCAAGCACCTATGGGAATACAGGAGCGAAAAGAAAAAGAAAAGGAACGCCGCCGGCAGCAAATCATGGTCGCCGCAAAACGCGTGTTCACAGAAAAGGGATTCAACCGGACAACCATGGAAGATATTGCCCGGGAGGCGGAACTGAGTCCGGGGACGTTGTACCTTTACTTCAAGAATAAGGACGAGCTCTATGCCTCGCTGTCACTGCGGGTGTTGCAGTATCTGTTAATCCGCCTCGAGCATGTATCGGAGGACACGCGTGCTCCGTCGGAGCGATTGGAGCTGTTGTCTGAAGCGCTTTTTGACGTTTACGAATTCGACCCGCTAACGGTCATCAACATGTTTCATCTTCAGTCGAGCGAGACCCTGAATAATTTATCCGAGGAGTTTTTAGCCGAGATAATGGATCTATCTCGAAAAGCACTGAGCATGATCGCCCGCATATTTAAGGAGGGGATCGATGCCGGGGCGTTCATCGAGGCCCATCCGGTGGCCATGGCGGATATTTTCTGGTCCATGTTTTCCGGGATTGTCCTCTGGGAGGAGAGCAAGCGGTTCATCGATGATCGTAAAGATTACCTCAAGGAAACCCTCGATCTGGCGCTGAGGATTTTTCGACAGGGGATCTCTGCCGGGAACTGAGCGAATTTCAAATCCCATGCCCGTTGGCCCGTGGGCCGGTTTGCCGGTTGGCCCGTTCGCCCGTGGGCCGGTTTGCCGTTTACCCTGAGATACAAGATCCAAGACTCAGGATTCAGGCAAAAGAAATAAACATCCGGATGCCGGTTTCATGCATCTTGCACCCTGCATCTTGCATCTTGAACCCGGTTGGCCCGTTGGCCGTTTTCCTGACACCTGACACCTGACACCTGATCTTAAGCCTCGGAAGACAACCTTCGGCTTATATCCAGCATCCAGTATCCCGTTCGCCCGTGGGCCGGTTTGCCGTTTACCCTGAGATACAAGATCCAAGACTCAGGATTCAGGCAAAAGAAATAAACATCCGGATGCCGGTTTCATGCATCTTGCACCCTGCATCTTGCATCTTGAATCCGGTTGGCCCGTTTGCCGGTTTCCTGACACCTGACACCTGACACCTGATTCTTAAGCCTCGGAAGACAACCTTCGGCTTATATCCAGCATCCAGTATCCCGTTGGCCCGTTTGCCCGTTTGCCCGTCAGCCCGTTGGCCCGTTAGCCCGTTAGCCCGTCAGCCCGTTCGCCCGTCAGCCCGTGGGCCCGTTTGTCCTGAGCGAGGGAAGCGAATCGTGGGGTGGGCCTGTTTGCCGGTAGGTCCAAACATCCAGAAACCAGTATCCAGTATCGAGCATCCAGCCCGCCAAAGGTTTATCCGCCTCAGGCGGACGGACAAGCATCCAGTATCCAGAAACCAGCCCGCCAAAGGTTTACCCGCCTCCGGCGGCGCCAAAGGCGACCAGTGTTTATCCGCCTCAGGCGGACGGACAAGCATCCAGTAACCAGCATCCAGAAACCAGCATCCAGAAACCAGCCCGCCAGAGACGGACGAGCATCCAGAAACCAGTATCCAGAAACCAGTATCCAGTATCCTGCATCCAAATTCCCGCCATTACGTGCCGGTCGAATCCCTCCCCACCTCGAGACGGATAATGGCTCCGGGATATTTCGCATCCGGGGGTGCTTCCCAGATGATTTGGCCGGGAATGCCGGTCGGTGGCGGGCGGTTGACATACACCAGGTAGTCCACGTGACCGGCCAGGGCCATCATGTCCGATGATTGGACACCTGCTGGGGCTCGGAAAAAATGCACATCGGGCCGGGATATCAGAAGCGGAACCAGCCAGTCCGACACATTCCCGACCAGGCCTACCCGGTTTCCGGATTGAATTGATCGGTCGATAATGCTCAGGCGATCATCGCCCACCACGTGGGCGGCCATCGCCATCTGCCGATCCGATGTGGGGATGTTGCGCCAAATGCTCTGTTTTGCCCATGCGGACCTGGGTAAATCAGCGAACGCCTCCGAATCCGGTGATTTGACCAGTAAACCTTCCAGGCTGATCAGCGGTTTCATGGTGTTGGCGGTGGCTGCATATACCAGCAATAGAATGCTGACCACCTGTAACGTGAGCTTTGCCGTGGACGTCAGCCGCCAGGGGGGAAGAAAAAAAGCGATACAAAACCCGGAGCAGACAAAAAAGGAGGTGAACAGCCATGCATTTCCCGGCAACCAGGCCGGTACCAGGCACAGGATATACACATAAACCGTGAGGGCGATGGCAATGGCTTTAAGACGTCGTGGGCCTCGGATTAACGCATACACAAGGGCCGGCACGGTCAGCAGTGCCCCGTACGGCCCAAACCATGCCAATGCCTCATCGGGAAACCACAGGATCCGAAACTCTGCGGCTGTTCCACCGGCACCGAACAGCGAGGTAACGATGACGGTATGGATGCCTTCCAGAAATCGGATAGGGCTGAAACCGAACATCCAGTTGCTGACGTGCTCGACCGGTAAGGTCAGGTGTACCATTTCCAGCCCATACCGGAGCAGGTTGGCGCCGGCGCCGAAAAGCGCGTCGGTGTTCGGGGCAAAATTTTCCGACAGCGGCGCGTCGGTCCATCTCCCGTGGTGAATCAGGTGATGCCCGAACAACCATATTTGGGAGAATATCGCTGCGGGGAACAGGGTTGCCAAAGCGGCCCCGCGATGGTCGGAAATGAGTTGCCACCACACGCCGGCACCATGCCGCCGAAACAGCAGCACCGTTGTCAGGGTCATCAGAACGATAGGAAACGTCAAGCTCAGGACTCGGCCGGATATGCAGAACAGAATACCGACCGTCAACAAGCACATGTCGGAAATGTTGGGTTCCTCCCCCAAACGGTATAGCGCGAGGAGGCAAACCAGGGCTGAGGCAGCCGCCACCATTTCCGGCGCCGGGGTGGTCGCCAGCAGGACCAACCGTGGGAAACTCATCACCACCAGCGTCACTGTAAAGGCCGTCGGTGGCCAAGCATACCGGCGTGCCAGGGAATATGTGGCGAATCCGACAGACAGCCACGCTGTGAATCCAAACAATCCCACACCGGCATCGGTACCGAATCGAAGCAGCATGTGGGGCAGGATCAATGCGTTCTGAGGAGTTCCCGGGCGTTCCGGCAGCCATTCCGGACCGATGCCGGGCGTGGTGAAAAACCCACCCTGATGTTGAAACAGGAGGAGATCGGCCATGTCGGCCCAGTGGGTGATTCCGGGTCCGATCGCTATGGCCTGGGTTAGCAGGTAAATGGCCGCCACGCATAGGCCGAGGCCGGCGATGGAATGATCTCCGATGAGGTGGCGCATCTGAACGGGAAGTTCGGCAATGGTGTGTCGGCCACGCCAGACCACCCGCAGGGCGATCAGTGTGATCAGCACTTCGAAGATCGGCGCCAGCCAGGCGGCACCCAACAGGAGCGCCACCTGAAACACCAGGGACAGTATCATCAGGACGGTGATCAACCCGACGGAGACCGCCTCCGGAAACGTGTAGCCGCGGCCTCTGAAAAAGGCGAAGCCGGCCATGAAAAACAGAACCATTTCCATGGCCGACACCAGGGCCGGAACCGTCGCGGGAAGTTGAAAGGTCACGGATGTCCGATCCAGCCGTTTATTCCGAACATGGCAATGTCCGGGCGTGCAGGTGGATGATGTGTGCAGGGCCGGCTATTATCATTCGGTGTTGCGGATCCGCCTGGTATGTCCATGGAATTTATGGGCCGTTCCGTTTCAATTTCTTCTTTTTTTCCGCTTCGGCCTTGAGATGGTCCACGATCTCCTGCATATAATCCCGCATGGCAGTAGCAAGGCGGAGACACTCGTCACAGCGTACTTTCTTTCGAAACTCTCCATGCTCCTCGATCTGGTGCCAATACCAATCCGGATACGGTGAGCCCTTGCAAAATTTCTTGCCGGTATATTCGGAAATCGGGCAACCAATGCAGATAAGTACATAGAATATTCGGCACGGCGGGCAGTCGAAGACGCCTCCGTCCGAGCCTTTTCCTGCAATGATGCGATCCCATTTTTTAACGGATGCTTCCATGATTTTAATTTTATTCATGGAGCCTCCCTTCTATGCGAATTTGCGTTTTCTGAGCGACGGCCAGAAATTAGCATGGACGCCGATACTGCGTTTCAGTGCATACTTTAATTTTTTTGGTTCGGCCTGGGCCATTATTTCAGCGATGTCGGTGCGGGAATTCCCGGAAGTTTCCCGCAGGACCGCCTGAACCGAATCCGCCAGCGCCGGCGGGTTGTAGCCGCCCTCGAGAACGAAGACAATGCGTCCGTCGCAGACTTCTTCAGAGAGGTCCAGAAGCGATCGCGTCATTCCGGCAAAGCCCCTGGGGGTAACGCCCATACCACCCAGAGGATCCTCGGGATGGATGTCGAATCCTGCAGATACCAGAACCAGGTCCGGGGTAAAGTCTCTGGCGACAGGCCGAAGCAGGTTTTCCAGAATGGCCACATAATCCCCGTCGCCATAACCCTTCGGCAATGGCACATTGATTGTGTAACTTTCCCCATGCCCGATTCCGGCTTCCGTAAAGAATCCGGTTTTCGGGAAATGGGGATACTGGTGGATGGAAAAGAACAGAACCGTATTGTCCTGCTCGAAAAGGTGCTGGGTTCCATTGCCGTGGTGAACATCCCAATCAACAATGAGCACGCGGTCCATCCCGAGATATCGGCGGGCGTAGGCGGCTCCAAGCGCCACATTGTTGAACAGACAGTACCCCAAGGCGCGGCTTCTTTCTGCGTGATGTCCGGGAGGGCGCACCAGGGCAATGGCATTGGGGATACGTCCCTCAACCACCTGCCGGATGGCTTCCACATATCCACCGACCGCCAGTCTCGCAGCCAGGTAGGAACCTTCGGACGTTACGGTATCCATTGTCAATGCGGATTGGGGTTGCCCCTGGGTGGCAGCGATTTGCTGCAGGTATTCCGGGGCGTGCAGCATTAACAATTCGTCGCAACTGGCTTCCCGGAACTCCACTTTGCGCCACAACGGACGCATCTCCGGTGTATCCAGCATCTCGTACACGGCAGTCAGGCGTCGCGGATTCTCCGGGTGATCGTCGCCGGTCACGTGATGCAGAAATCGATGATCCCGAACGATGCCGGTGGGTTGACTCCTGTGGCCCGCTTTCTCATCCATTCCCGGGCGCTTCATGAGTTCTGCGGGGATGTCCGCCGGGACCACCAACAGGGGGCACGGTCCCTTTCTGATCAGCGCTTCAGTTGTGGATCCTGAAAGAAATTGAAACCGTTTCTCTCCCGGTTTCACGCCCGCAGCCATCAAATCGGCCCCATGCTTCCGAGCGTATGTGGGGATGCCCTCCCCGGGGACCCCCTGCACCACGTCGATCATCACCTTTGGAATGTCTGCCTCCAAGTCCACCAACAGCTGCCTCAAGCGTTGTTTCAGACGATCCTGAAGCATGGCCTGCACCTGTTCATACGGGGCTTCGGTGGGTTCTACCACATCTTCGTCCAAAGGGGCTTCGATGGCATGGAGCAGATGCAGTTCAGCGCCCATGGCGTTGGTCAATTCAACGGTGTACCGCAGGGCCACCTGTGAAGCGGGAGAGAAATCGCAGCCTATGACAATTCGGCTGGGGGGGGGAGACTGTTCCGGGCCATCTTCGGTGGGCCGAACAATAATCAGCGGCCGTTGAAGCGAGCGTGCCATGCGTTCCACCACCGTGCCCATGAGCATGCGCTTCAGGCCGGACAGGCCGTAACTCATTGCGATGACCAAATCGATATTCCGGTGCTCAACCAGGGGCCGTATGTTCGCCACGGAATCGCCGAAAGCGATCAGCGGCTTCCAGGAGACCTCGTGTCCTCGCATCAGCTCTGTGATTCTGTCGACCGTCTGTTTACGGATGTGATCGGATGGAAGCTTTGCCTTGGCGACATCGGTCCCGAAGAGATCGTCACGAGCCGTCTGAACCGAATGAAATATGATCAGTTTGGCGTTAAAGCGGCGGGCCATCGCGACGCTGTAGGCGATTCCGGTGGGGGCAAACCGCGAAAAATCGGTCGCGTATAGGATTTTTTGTAATCGGACTCCCATGACCGATGCCTCCGCCGGGGGGCCCGCCGTGGGTCTGTGGAATCCGCACCGTATCGATGGAGGGTCGGCGTACCGGCACGGCAGGCGGGCGATGGCCGATACCGCGATGCATGAATCCGAGAAACGGTGGGAGAATGTACCTGCTAACCTGAGTTCATCTCCAACGTGAGAGAGAATGGGTCCAAGGAACCAAGGGGTCAAGGATTCGAGTGTTTGTTGAGTGACGCTTGGATTAATCTCGATAGAGTTCCATCGTGTTTTTCGATATTTCCTTTTTAGCGTTCTACTTCTGGATCAAGATAGAATCCCTGATGCCCATCTATGGGTCTCCGGTTCTCGGATCCAATATTAACTGAGCTTATTTTAATAGTTCACCCGGACCCTTGAATCCCTGGTCGCCTCCGGCGCTGTTACAGGCAGGTAAACCTCGAACCCCGGGACCCTTATGTAAAGTACCCATACAAGTTGTGTTGCCAATGTCTGTCATTCAAGAACAGCATCCGCTCAAGAACGCATAGTATATAACCGGCCATCAGGTGTCAACCGGGCCCCTACGCCGTCCACGCCGTCCGCGGGCGGTTTGCGCGCCTCTCGGCCGGGTCATGGGTCCCAGTGACTCATTGACTTTTAGCGATGAGATCGCATATTGAAATCAATAAATTAGGTGTTTCTAGTATGGGTTTAAAATTGAGGATACACGTCTTCGGGCGGCTGATCTGTGCGGCACTGATTGTCGGGTGCGTTGGGATGGGACCCGAGTACCAGCGACCGGAACCGGTCGGAACGCTTCCCGATAGTTTTGAACAGGTCTCGGCCGAAACGGCTGGATATCTGGTGGATGACGCCTGGTGGCGGGAGTTCAATGATCCGGACCTCGATCGGTTGGTCCAAGACGTGCTGGCCTACAACTGGGATCTCAAGCAGGCCGCGGCCCGGATCCTTGAGGCCCGGGCAAGGTTTCGGGAAACCCGATCCGACCGTTACCCGGAGCTCGGCTTCAATGCCGGCGCGGACCGGCGGAACCTGTCCGGAAACCAGGGCAGCGCCGAACTCGATATCACCTCCTACGAATTATCCCTGGGGGCGTCCTACGAGGTGGACCTGTGGGGGCGTTTTGCCAGTTTGACCGATGCGGCGCGGAGTGATCTGCTCGCCGAGGAAGAAACCCGCCGGACCCTTGCCCAGAGTATCGTGGCCGAGACTGTGTTGCTGTATCTTGAGATCGAGTCCCTCGAGCGCCGCATCCAGATAGCCCGTCAGAATATCGACAGCTTCCGTAGAAGCTTGGAATTTGTCTCGACCCGATACCGGCGGGGACTGATCTCGGTACTGGATGTGCGACAGGCCCGGCGCGTACTGGCCCAGGCCGAGGCGGTGCTTCCCGAGCTGGAGCAGCTTCTCGGTTTACGGCAACAGGAACTGGCCGTATTGCTGGGACGCTATCCGACCACATCCGATCCGCGTCAACAACCGGAAGACTATTTTCAACAAATGCCCCCGGTGCCGCCCGGGCTTCCGTCCGAACTGCTCCAGCGACGGCCCGACATCCGGGCTGCGGAGGCTCGGCTCCAGGCCGCCAACCGGCGTATCGGCGCCGCCAAGGCAGCCCGGTTCCCATCCATATTTCTTACCGGTGAATACGGATTTTCCAGCGACGAGCTGAACCGCCTGGTGGATCTGGATTTCGACTTCTGGAGCGCCACCGCCGGCCTGACCCAACCGATTTTCAATGCCGGCCGCTTGAAGGCCAATCAGCGCGGTGCCGAGGCCCGCTATGAGCAGGAGGCCGCCGTATACGCCCGGACCCTGTTGACAGCATTTTCGGAGGTTGAGGCGGCCTTGCTGACACGGAAAAAGCAGATCGAACGGCGGGAGCGATTGTACCGGTTCCGGGAAGAGGCCCGGGCCACCGGGCGTGTCGCCGCGCAGCGTTACATCCGGGGATTGACGCCGTACCTGGATGTCCTCGATGCCCAGCGTACCCGTTTTGAAGCGGAAGACCAACTGGTCCGGGTAGAGCTGCTTGTGCTCGGCAACCGCGTCCAACTGTATCGTGCACTCGGAGGGAACTGGGCCGCGCCGGACATGTCTCCCGATGCGCTGCTCTCCGATGCCCAGGTTACGGGAAAAGGCGAGGAGAGCCCATGACCCCCACGAGACAACGACTGGTTCAATTCCTAGTCACTGCGGCCATGATTGCCGGTGGTGCGGCGGCGTTTCTCATCATCACCGCCAACAAACCCGAACTGAAGCGGACCCAGCCCGCGCCCCCGGTGCCCATGGTCCGCGTGATGACGGTGGAAGCGAGGGATCTGGCGATACCGATCGGGGGAGAGGGGACGGTCCAACCCCTCAGGGAGATCGATCTGGTGCCCCAGGTCAGCGGAAAGATTGTGGAGATATCCCCGGCGCTTGTAGACGGAGGACGATTTTCGAAAGGGGATCTGCTGCTGCGGATCGAATCGGAAGACTACGAGCTGGCCGTTACCCTGGCCGACGCCCGGGTCAAGGACGCGGAAAGCAACCTGGTGTTTACCGAGGAGGAGGCCGCTGCTGCCGTGGAAGAGTGGCGGCTGCTGGAACGTAAAGACGACCCCCCACCCCTGGTCGCCAAGATTCCCCAATTGGCCGCCGCCCGCGCCAGGTTGGCGGCGGAGAAAGCCGATTTGAAGAAAGCCCGTCTCAATCTTGCCCGGACCGAGGTACGGGCACCGTTCACTGGGCGGGTGTCTTCGGAAAGCGTGGGCCTCGATCAATATGTCAGCACCGGCCAAACGCTGGCCACCATTTTTTCCACGGATGCCGCAGAAATTGTGGTCCCCCTGGAGGATAGTGCCCTGTTCTGGTTCCACGTGCCCGGATTTACACCGGGGGACGGCCCCGGTGCTCCCGTCCGGATTACGGCCCGTATCGCCGGCAGGGATCTTACCTGGGCCGGTCGGGTGGTCCGGGCCGAAGGCAAAATGGATCCCCGCACGCGACTGATCAATGTCGTGGTCCGGGTAGACAACCCGTATCAGCGCAGACCCCCCCTGGCGGCCGGGCTCTTTGTCACGGTTGACATCGAGGGCCAGCGTCTGACCGATGCGGTCGCCATTCCCAGTGCCGCCCTGCGGGAAAACCGGACGGTTTGGGTCGTCGGCGACGACGGTGTCCTGTCGTTCCGGTCCGTGGATGTGGCCCGTGTCATGCCAAACCAGGCCATTATCAAAGGCGGCCTGCAGAGCGGAGAGCAGGTGGTCACGTCTCCCTTGCGGTCGGTCACCGATGGCATGAAAGTACGTGTCAGCGCCGGTGGGAGGCCGTCATGAAAAGCTGGGTTGCCTGGTTTGCGGACAACCACGTGGCCGCCAATCTGCTGATGTTCTTTTTTCTGTTTGCCGGCATCTACACCGGTCTGTCCCACAAGGTGGAGGTGTTTCCGGAAACCGACCTGGATTTGATCCGGATTACCACCGCCTACCCGGGTGCGTCTCCTGCCGAAGTGGAAGAAGCCATCGTTCGTCAGATCGAGGAAAAGGTGGCCGGACTGGCCGGCATCGAGCGCATTGACTCCAGCGCCCGGGAGGGGTTTGGGGCCATCACCATCGAAGTGGTCAAGGACTGGGACCTGAAAAAGCTGGTGGAAGAGGTCAAGGCCGAAATCGACCGGATCAGCACCTTCCCGGATGAAGCTGAAAAACCGGTCGTCGGGGAGATCACCCGCCGGAGTCGTGTCATCAATGTGGCCGTCTATGGTGATGCCTCCGAATCCACCCTGAAAGCCCTGGCCGAAAAGGTCAAGGACGACATCACCAACATTCCGGGGATTACCCTGGCCGAGCTATACGGCATCCGGAATCCGGAAATTCAAATCGAGATATCCGAATCGACCCTTCGGCGGTACGGACTGACACTGGGCGTGGTGGCCGACCAGGTTCGCCAAGCCAGCCTGGATCTGCCGGCCGGCCGGATAAAAACCGAAGGCGGTGAGATCCTGATCCGTACCAAGGGACGGCGCTATCATGCGGAAGATTATGCGGATGTGGCCGTCATTACCCGGACCGATGGCAGCAAGATCACCCTGGGCCGGATCGCCCGGCTGACGGATGGGTTCGAGGATTCGGATATCAGTGCCCGGTTCATGTCCAAACCGGCGGCCATGATTGATGTTTACCGCGTCGCCGATCAGAGCGCCCTGGATGTGGCTGAAAAAGTGCGGGGATACGTTGATCGTATCCGGCCGACCATGCCCTCCGGCGTCACTATCGATTTCTATCGAGACCGGACCGAGATTCTCAAAAGCCGCCTGGAATTGCTTTTGCGAAACCTGACCTTCGGTCTGCTTCTGGTCAGCCTGCTGCTGTGGATGTTCATGGACATGCGTCTGGCGTTTTGGGTCACCCTCGGTATTCCCATATCCTTTTCGGCCGGTCTCTTTGTACTTCCCTATTTTGATGTGTCCATCAACATGATCTCCCTTTTTGCGTTTATCATGGTGCTGGGCATCGTGGTAGATGATGCCATTATTATCGGGGAAAACATTTTCCGGAAGCAGGAGCAGGGACTGCCCCCGCTCAAATCTGCCGTGGAGGGGGCCCTGGAGGTGGGGCGTCCGGTGGTCTTTTCGGTGCTCACCACCGTGGTGGCATTCTGGCCGTTGCTGCTGGCCAGCGGTACCACCGGCAAATTGATGCGCAACATTCCCATCGTGGTGATTGTGGTGTTGCTGGGATCGCTGGTGGAGTCCCTGTTTATCCTTCCGGCCCACTTGAATCGAAGCTCGGAAAAGCGGGGTGGAGATTGGGCGGTGCACCGGAAAGAGAAATTCACCGCACGCGCCCTCAAATGGGTGATTCGAACGCCCTACGCACGGCTGGTCGATTTCTGCGTCCGCTGGCGATATGCCACGGTTGCGACGGCCATCGTTCTGCTGATGATCAGTGTCGCCATCTGGCAGGCCGGGTGGATCAAGTTTACGTTTTTCCCAAAAGTGGAGGGCAACACCATGCGGGCTTACGTGACCATGCCCACCGGTACGCCCGTGGAACGGACCCGGGAGGTGGTGGCGTACGTCGAGCAGTCCGGGCTCGAGGTTCTGGAGGAGGTGGAGAAGAACCGGCCGGTCGGTACGGACCGGTTACTGAAGTACAGCCAGTCTATCCTCGGCGTCCATTACGGCAGGGGCGGCACTACCGGCACCGGCGGTCACCTGGGGCAGGTCCGGCTCAATCTCCTGGAAAGCGAAGAGCGGAAAAGCAGCACCCGTGAATTGACCAATCGGTGGCGGAAGCGGATCGGCAGTATCCCCGATGCGGAGAAAATATCCTTCCGGAGTGAAATTCACAGCGCCGGGGATCCCATTGAAATTCATCTGTCGACCAACGATTACGATACGCTCCTGGCCGCCTCAGAAGTGTTGAAAGAAGAACTCCGACGGTACCCCGGCGTGTTCGATGTGGGGGACAGCTTTCTTCCCGGAAAAAACGAGATGCAGCTCAAATTGAAGCCGGCGGCCCGGTCCCTTGGGCTCACCCTCAACGACCTGGCCCGACAGGTCCGCCACGCGTTCTATGGTGCCGAAGCCCTGCGCTTGCTGCGTGACAAAGATGAAGTTAAAGTGATGATCCGGTATCCGGAATCTGAGCGACGGGCGTTAGGATATGTGGAGAAAATGCGCATCCGCACGCCCGACGGCATCGAGGTACCGTTCCGCCAGGTGGCCGAAGTCACCATGCAAGCCGGATACACCACCATCGAACGCGCCCAGCGCCAGCGGGTGATCAAGGTCACCGCCGATGTGGACGAGACGGTGTCCAACGCCAACGAGGTGCGCAACACCCTGGTTTCCGAAGTGCTGCCGCGGCTCGCCAGTCAGTTTTACGGACTTCGCTATACCATCGAAGGTGAGGGCAAAGAACAGAAAAAGGCGTTTGGTGATGTCTACCAAGGATTTGGGATCGCCCTGTTTTGCATCTATGCCCTGCTGGCCATCCCGTTCAAATCGTTCACCCAGCCGGTGGTCGTGATGGCGGCGATTCCTTTTGGATTCGTCGGAGCGCTGATCGGGCATCTGATCATGGGGTTCAACATCAGCATCCTGAGCCTGTTCGGCATGGTGGGTCTGGCCGGTGTGGTGGTCAACGATTCCCTGGTGCTGGTGTATGCCGCCAACGGCCTCCATCGGGGAGGGAAAACCGCCCACGATGCGATTTGCGAGGCAGGCGGCCTCCGTTTTCGGGCCATCATCCTGACTTCACTGACCACCTTTGCGGGTCTGACGCCGATGCTCGTGGAAAAAAGCGTTCAGGCGCAGTTTCTGATACCCATGGCCGTCAGCCTGGGCTTTGGTGTGCTCTTTTCGACGTTTATCACCCTGCTGTTTATTCCCTGCAGCTATATGATCCACCAGGACATCCAGCGTGGGCTGACCCGTCTCAAGGGGCGTCTTCTTTTCGGCCCCGAACGATTCCCTGACCGGCCATGAATGCATCTGAACGAAGGAAGCTGGATATATTTCAAGAGGAGGCCAAGGCCAGCCACACCACCCATTGGGACTGGGACTATATGACCGATGCCCAGATCGAAAACTGGATGGCGCAACAGCGTCGGGCGCACGTGTCCCGGCGCAGGAAGATTATGCTGGCGATGGGCCTTGGCATTGCCGGCGTGCTCGCGGCCGGCCTGTTGGTGTTTCATGGCCTGGTGTCGTGGTGACACGGCTCGGTCCCTGGCGAGAACAGCCCTGGGCTTAAGGACGAGATCAGCCGGTAGCGGGTCAGCGGTCGGTACGATCGGGATGTCCGCTACGGCCGCTTCGAGTTGAAAAATACGTTCCTTCCTTATACAATGCACTGAGTGGCAGCGTTGAACCGTGCCGGTAACAGGCAGCAGAGAGCGCTGCCCCGCGTGTTTTTGTTCCCCAAATCGACCCAAAGGAGAACGGCCATGACGAAAATCGCCAGGATGATGATTGCGGTGCTTGGCATTCTGGTTCTTGCTGCTCCGGCAATCGCCGGTTGGGATGCCAATCTGGACAAGAAAGCTCAGAAGGCGATCAGGGAGTTTAAAAAGGTCGACCCGGGCATGAAGGCCTTTTTTAACAAGGCATACGGATACGCTGTTTTCCCGACGGTCGGCAAAGGCGCCATCGGGATCGGCGGAGCCCACGGCAAAGGGCTGGTGTATCGCAAGGGGCGCGTCATCGGCAAGACGTCCCTGTCCCAGGCCACCATTGGATTTCAACTTGGCGGGCAAGCCTATCGGGAAATTATCTTTTTCGAGGACAAGCGGGCGCTGGATAAATTCAAGAAAGGCAACTTTGCCTTTTCCGGGCAAGCCTCCGCCGTGGCGGCCGCTTCCGGGGCTTCGGCCAATGTGGATTATGCCGGCGGTGTGGCGGTGTTTACCATGGCCAAGGGTGGGTTGATGTTCGAGGCCAGTATCGGCGGTCAGAGATTTACGTTCAAACCGAAATAATCATCAGAGGCGATTTTTGGGCTTTGCGGTAAATACCCGTTTTAATACGAATCGGATTGGAATGGTTCAACGTTTTGCCCCGAACGCGGAAAATCTCAAAAGAGCCGCGTCAGTTCATCCGCATCAAATACGGGCCATTGCGCCGGTTGCCCGTGATCCACGGCTTCGATACCCCGGCCCTGCTCGAGCACCTGCCCGATGAGAGCCGCATCGATACCGGATTCCCGCAGCCGTCCGGAAAGCGCATCGGCACCGTCTTTCCGACAGCAGATGATCAGGCTTCCGGAGCCGATCAGCCCTAAAGGATGGATCTTTAACAGGCGACACATGGTATCCGTTTCCGGGAAGACCGAAATGCGATCCATGTGAACCCGCATGCGATGTCCCCCGGCGGCGCTGAGTTCATCCAGGGCGGTGGCAAGCCCCCCCTCGGTGACGTCATGCATCGCGCTGGTGCCCCCATGATCGGCTGCGATACGGGCTTCGTCGATCACTCCGATACGGTCCAGGAATGTGGCGGCGTGCTGGATCGCGTCCCTCGCCATACCCAGCGTTCGCAGCTTCTCGGAAAATTCCCGCGCAATGATGGCCGTGCCCTCTACGGCCACTCCTTTGGTCAACAGCACGGCATCTCCCGGTCGCATATTCTGCTTGTCGATCAGGCGATCCCTGGCGACGGTGCCGATGAGCATTCCGGTGACGACCGGCCGGGTCACCGCGGCGGTCACCTCGGTGTGGCCGCCGCACAGGGTGATTCCCCATTTACGACATACGGTCTGGAGCCCCACCATGACCTGGCGGATGCGGGAGGGGGTGGTGCCCGGCGGAAACAGCAGGGTGGTCAAAAACCATCGTGGCCGTGCCCCCGATGTGACGATATCATTGGCATTGACCAGGACCGCGTAGTCGCTGATCGCATCTGTTACAAAGGTGATCGGGTCTGATTTCAAAATCAGTACCGGGTGCTCTTCTACGTCAATGGCCGCCGTATCTTGACCAATACCGGGAGCGATGAGCACCGATGGGTCGTCAACGGTGACATCATCAAGAAACGTTTCCAACAGATCGTTGGGCAGCTTCCCGCCGCGGATGGGCGTTCCCAGCCGGACGATATCCGGCAACTGATCAAGCCGTCCGATGCGAAAATCCGGTATGACCCCTACCGACGCCTCCGACATCCCGTGATCCAGTAGAACCGTGACAGCGCCGGCAGCGGCCCCGGCCTCGATGTCCAAACGGAAGTCGCCCACGACCAGAACGTCGGACACCGGCACCGCGATCTTTTCGGCAAAGTACTCCACACCCCGGGGGGATGGCTTGACGGGTACGGGCGTATCCCGGGTTACGATCAGGTCGAAATTGCCGGCGGTGAGAGAAGAAAAGTTTTCAAGGGATCGATCGATCGCCACCCGGCTGTTGCGGGTCAGAATCCCCACCTTGAGGCCCATTTTCCGAAGCTCCTGCACGACCGCTTCGGCACCGTTGGCCGGCTGTGAGGCACCGGCTCCGAGTGCTTCAAAATGATCCAGAGCTGCCCGCGCCTCCCGGCGGCGCACCTCGTCGGAGAGGCCCTCGATAAACTCCAGCACGGGCCGGTCCAGCGGACACCCCAGACGCTCCTTGAGTGCTCCCCAGTCGAGAGCACCGGGATCGGTCAGCGTACCGTCAAAATCGAACAGAACGGCCTGGGCTTGAAACGGGCGACGTCGGGTCATTCACTGGGCCTTTTCTGAATGATGTGGAATCAGCATGCGATATTCGGATTAGGGGTTCAACAGCCTATCCAGTTCTTCCAGGTGACGGTTTTCACCCACCACGACCAACGTGTCACCGGCCTCCAGACAGGTTCCTGCGGAAGGATTAAACCGCATCTCTCCACTGGCTTTTCGCAGGGAGATGACGATCAGATTCAAATCCTGGCGGATACCTGAGTCCTTCAGGCATACCCCCACCAGATGGGACCCGGCTCCCACCGGGCACTCTTCGATGGCGATGTCGGTGCTCTCATCGGCGAACGCCAGTTCGAGAAAATGAATGACCGTCGGCCGGAGTACCGCATGGGCCATGCGCCTGGCGCCGAGGTCATATGGGGAAATGACTTTATCGGATCCGGCGGCGAGCAGTGTCTTTTTGGTTTCGTTCTGGCCGGCCCGGGTCACGATGAAGAGATCCGGGTTTATACGCCGTGCCAGAAGGGTCAGCATCACATTGGCCGCATCGGTTCCGAGTGCCCCCAGCAAACCTTTCGCCCGATCGATACCGGCCTTTTTTAGGATCGATTCGTCCCGGGCATCTCCGAGAATGTACGGCACGCTGTCCGCTTGCATGGCATGGATGCGGTTCTCATTGTCTTCGATGATGACGACCGGCAGGCGTTTCTGTATGAGAAAACGGCTGAGAACCCGTCCGATGCGGCCGTAGCCGCAGATGATGTAATGGCTTTTTAAGTGGCTGATGCGCCAGTCCAAACTCCGCCTCCCGAGGACCATCAGAATTCTGCCCTCAACCAGTGACCGGACAATATATCCGATGACATAAAAGGTATACCCCACACCGAGCAACAGGAGCACCATGGTAAAGATGCGCCCGGGGTCGCTGAGGGGGTGAACTTCGTTGTAACCGACCGTCGCCAGGGTTATTACGGTCATGTAAAAGGCGTCTTTCGGGTTCCAGCCCTCCACCAATATGTAACCGACCGTCCCAATGCCGAGCAGCGCCGCTGAAAGGGCGAAAACTATGCACAGCCGTCTCAGGTGCTCCAACTAAGCTCCCCGTAATTGATGGTGGTTTATCGCAATTCCGAGAAGTATAGATAGTGGTCCGTTGGGGTGTCAAGGTAGATAAGCTTAAAGTTCAAAGTTCAAAGCTGAAAGATTCGAAGCTGAAAGTTCAAAGTTGAAAGCTGAAAGAACAAGATGCTAAATCAGTACCCAGTACCAAATACCGAATATCTAAAACGGGCCAACGGGCGAACGGGCCCACGGGTAGACGGGCCCACGGGCCCACGGGCAAACGGGCCGACCGGATTCAAGATGCAAGATGCAGGGTGCACGACGCATGAAACCGGCATCCGGATGTTTATTTCTTTTGCCTGAATCCTGAGTCTTGGATCTTGTATCTCAGGGTAGCCGGCCAACCGGCTCACGGGCCAACGGGCCCACCCCACGACTCGCTTCCCTCGCTCAGGACAAGCGGGCCCACGAGCGGCATCGCCGCGTTTCATAAAATCGTTTCACGATTTTATTAGGGGTTGTCTTTTAGAGACAAATTGGTCATATTTTCGGACAAATTATGGAATGATCCGATGTCCGGTGTTTATCGCCGGTCGGCCGTCCGATCGGACGCGCCGATGACATATTACCGCAAGAATAAAGAATGGAGGGAACGATTCATGGGGAAAAAGTTTCTGGTCGCATTTGATGATTCGGAGAATGCCATCCGCGCCGTTGAGTTCCTTGCCAACACCTTTGCTCCCGAGCACCGGGTTACGCTGTTTAGTGTTCTTCAGGACACCGCCGCCCTGTGCGACATGAACAGCCCCGAACTGACGCCATATTTTCAGCAGCAGCAGCAGAGCTTTTGCACCTTGGAAGAGAAGAAAAAGAGTCTCCTGACCTCAGCCCTTGAGCAGGCTAAAGACATCCTTATACGGGCGGGGTTCTCCGAGGAGAATATCGATATCAAGCTCGATTTCAAGTCCAAGGGGGTCGCCCGCGATATCGTTATCGAGGCCGCCAACGGTTATGATCTAATCGTATTGGGTCGCCGGGGGGTTTCGGGGATTCGCGAATTCTTTTTCGGTAGTGTGTCCCAGAAGGTGCTTCACTCCGCCGGAAATGTGTCGATTCTCGTCATCAATTGATGCGCCTTCGGCGTCATAACGTCCTCCCGGTGTTTTTGGTGTGCCTCGTATGCCTGCAGTGCAGTGCGGCATCACGATCTCGAACTCCTTCCGCCGAAGGCCCAGGATCCGCAGTGTTGACTCCGGCCGAAACATATGCCGCGGAAGTACTTTCCTATATGATGCAGGTGGTCCTCGGTCAGGCCGGAAATCCCAAGTACCGGGAGGCCTGGGCCACCCGAGGTCTTAACAGCAATCTTGACTTTGCCATGATCAGCGGGATCATGGGGGATGCCGCCCAAAAAAAGAACTCCCTGCTGGTATACGATGCCAACATTCTCGGGCTCAGCGAGGTCCTGTACTACTACAACCCAAAACTCAATCAGTTTAAAGGACGCCACGGAAGAGTCAGCCTGTATCCGTCTTCGGAAATGGTGGCTCTGAGAATTCTGCTGCTTCAGAAACGGCATCGCGGCGAACGGATCTCCATCGGGGCGCTTCTGGATCGCCGGAAACTGCTTCTTGATCCGGATGCCGTCCCCAGTGCCATGGATGTTCAGGCAACCGGCCTTCGACCGGACGAAATCAAATTTCTGCAGGATATTTTTGTCAGCGAGCCTCAGCTCTTCGCGTACCTGGAGTGCCCGTGTCTCATCGACAGTCTGATTCACCTGGGGATCGTCGAAGAAGACGCCCGGGTCAATGCGATGCTTTCAAACCCCCCCAATCGAATTGTCCGATGCAGACAATACGCCGCAGGATCATCTCCGGATGCGGTGAAGATAGCGATTCTGCCGTCCTTGATCCATGAATTTGAAACCGGCTCCCGCTCAGACCCTGCCTATACCGGCGGATTCCGCCCGACACCGTTTTTTATGGAAATGGTGGATCGACTGGTGGATGGCATCCGCGAATCCCTTCAGGCGGCTCTGCTGACCCGCTTCCCATCGAAGGAAATCTCCGGCAACGCTATCGCTTCCGGTAACCTGCCGTTTGAAAGAATTTGGGAGGAACAGGTTTCAATCCTGCTGGAAGACGAACGTCCCCTGGTGATTCATCCGGGAAACGCGTCTGACATCGAGGCAGACACCTGCCCGGAAGCGGATCTGGTTCTGATCCTCACCGGAAAGGACATCTACCTGTCACTGGACCTGGAGCCCGGACAGGTCTTCCCGGCAGTGAATCGTATCTACATCGATATCATGGACATCCGGCGATCTCAGATCGACAGCGTCACCGAAGATATCGCACTATTTATCCGTGAACGCCTGTCCCCCGGATCGACGGTCCTCAGTATGGACCAACAGGCACCCTAGCGGCACGGGCGGCGTGTTGCCGCCCGCCGGAAACCGTCCGGGTAGGATTGATCGATCCGTTACGGAAATCCCATCAACCGCTTCGTTTGCTACGGTTCCCGGTCACGCTATCCGCCGATTTCCACCGGCTTGCATAAATGGTGAGATTCCATCGACACCCGTCCGCACCCATCACAGACATACTTCATGGATGCCAACTTGCCCCTGCAGATGTGGCGGGCATCCGCTTCCGGTGCCCCGCAGAAACTGCATTTCGCAGTATCCCCGCATGGATCGCACAGATGACCCGGAGCATCGGCCACTGCCCCGCATTTTTGACATGTATAGGCCATATTGCCTCCTTCCCTGCACAGAAGCGCCAAGCGCGTGTTTTCGAGAGGTAAATACCACAATTCAATATGCGGATCATTGCCGAAGAATCAAGCAGCGGCATATAACCGTCGACAATGCCTCAATCTGAATCCGCTATTGCCGCAAACGACTCAGGAAAGTTTATCCCGCGACGGGGAAACAGGGACATCTTGACTCACCCCGGGCGACACTTACTTTGGTGATACATCACGATGGCGAATCCGGTTATGGGTCCAATGCGCCAGGTGTCCAATAAATGTCGCGCAACGTTCATGTTCACCTCACGGGAGGAACCGGCATGTTTAAAAAGTCAAAAAAAAAGAAGGGGTTCATCATAGACTTGGAAAAACTCAACAGCCTGAATTCCGAGGGCTGTCCCGCCTGCGGTCAGAAGTTTTCGTTGGGAGAAACTGCCGTGGTAGCATGCGGGGCCTGGGAGGGTGGCAGTAAAGTAATCCATGAAAACGAAGCCGTTTATGATCCAAAAACCGATGGTTTCGTTGAACGTCGCTGTCACGAGGCGCGTCGAGGGCGGATCTAAGTTTAGTCCATACGGTGTGTAAGGCCGGAGCCGGTTTTGCCGACCCCCCCCATAGACGTGAACGTGTCCGAGCGGTCAGGACACACCCCATAGGGAGTTATCTGGAAATGCGAGCTATCCTCATATTCAGGATCATATTCATCAGTGCGGTCTGTATCGGCCTGTTCGCCGGTGGTGCGGTTGCCATGGAGCTGATTGGTGTCGTGAACAGGGTCCAACCGGCAGTGGTAACCGTGGTGACATACGATTTTAATCGGGATGTCTCTGGTTTCGGGAGCGGATTTTTCATCGATCCGCAGGGCCATTTGGTAACCAACTATCATGTCATGGACGGCGCGTATGCCGCCGACGTCCGCACCCTGGATGGCAACACATATCCCGTGGAAGCCGTTGTCGCCGAAAACCCAGCGTCGGATCTGATAAAGCTGCGTGTCCGGATTCCAAAGGCATCCGTGCGCTGGCTGCAAGCCAAATCCGAGCTGCCGCGCATTGCAGAGCCGATTGTCGTTCTCGGGAGCCCCATGGGGCTCGAGCAAACGGTCTCCGAAGGCATCGTGTCCGGTATCCGGGAAATGCCCGGTTTCGGAAAATTCTTTCAGATTTCTGCACCCATATCCCAGGGATCCAGCGGCGGCCCTGTGGTGGACTACGAGGGCCGTGTTGTCGGCATCGTGACATTCATGATGGTTCTTGGGCAGAATCTCAATTTCGCCGTTTCCGCCAAAGGGATCGAGATGCTGGGACAGGGCAGGCCGGCAAAAACTGTTTCGGAATGGACCTACGGCAAGAGCCTGGATAAGCCCGGGGTGGCCGAAACGCTTTGCCGCAAAGGCTTTGAGTTCTCCGTCAACGGACAATACGACCGGGCCCTCAAATTCTACGAGGAAGCCACAACCCAGGACCCAACCAACACTCTGGCCTGGCACGGGTTGGGACACTGCTATGACGGGCTCGGAAAACCCGAGAGGGTCATCGCTGTGTACGAGCAGGCGATCCGGATACATCCAGAGGATGCGGAGTTGCGGTTTGAACTGGGGAATTATCTTTACAAGATGGAGCAATTGGAAGATTCGGTAGACGCCTTCAGGAATGCCACCCGAATAGACCCGGATTATGCCGAAGCGTTTTCCCGCATGGCCATCGTCCAGACGGAGTTGAAACGTTATGTAAAAGCGGTTGAAAATCATCTGGAGGTGATTCGGGTACGTCCGGAATCGAGCCCGGCCTACTACAATCTTGCCGTGACCCTAAGCCATCAGAATAAGCTTGAGGAAGCCGTTGACGCCTACCGGCAGGCGGTGCGGCTGGACCCGGAGAACATATACGCGTTTCACAACATGGGGATGCTGCAAGCGAAAATGGATCGCCCCGAAGCCGCCATCCAATCCCAAAAGCAGGTGATTCGAATTAAACCGGATCACGCGCCATCCCATTATCAGCTTGGCAAAGCGTTTATCGCCACTGGTAACAAACCAGATGCTCTGGACCAGTATTCGATTCTGAAATCACTTAATTCGGATCTGGCGGAGGAGCTGTTTGCCGTTCTGTACCCTTAGGGCCACTTTCATTATTCAGCTCACAAAACGGGCGATCAGCGCCATTATCCCATTGGTCGGCTCTGATCTGTCAAATTCGAAGCCCGACCCGCCGTCGCAGGTGCTATGGCGGGCAAAAATCCGAAACCCGAAGAAATTGCCCAAATAGTATCTATTCGAAACCTCGTCGATTATTTGAATAACTTCCCACACATGCATGTAAATTAAGTGAAATTATGATAGTGGCTAGAAACCATCAGTTTTTACAGTAACCCATAAAAATAATTGGAGGATATATCGAATGGATAAGATCAATTTGGGATCAACCATACCCGCCTACCCCATGCCTGTTTCCCTTGTGGGAGCCCATGTAGACGGCAAGCCGAATTTTTTAGCTGTGGCATGGTTTACCATGGTCAGCTATAAACCACCAAGAATTGCCATTGCCCTCGGAAAAGGCCATTACACCAATCCTGGAATTAAAGAGAATAAAACCTTCAGCGTTTGTCTGCCGTCGGAGGATATGGTGGAGATGACCGATTATTGCGGAATTGTATCGGGTAAAAAAACCGATAAATCGCAGATCTTTGATCTTTTCTATGGAGAGCTGGAAACAGCCCCGCTAATCAGAGACTGTCCTCTAAGCATGGAATGCAAACTGTTGGAAATTGTAGAGAGCGGTTTAAATGAAATCTTCATTGGAGAAATCATAGGGACCTATACTGAAGAAAGATTTCTGACTGATGGCAAAATGGATTTTAGAAAAATGAGACCGCTGATACTCTCGCAACCGGACACCTCTTATTGGTGTCTTGGGGAACCGGTGGCCAAGGCTTGGAATATCGGAAAACGATACAAAGCGAAACGCAAGTAGCGGCGATAGCAAGGAAAAATGGAACTCTCACATTTCATCCGGTCGAATTACTGGAGATAACCAGATGGTGACGTTCGACGTCTTTTCAACAAAAACAACGCAATCTATGGAGGTGTCTCTGTGACTGAAAAGATTATGACCGACTACTTCGACGGTCCCGTAGATTTTGTTCCAGCCGAGTGAGAAGTTATTTGCTACTGTCCATTGAACTATTAAATACCCCTTTCCCTTCAGATAGCCACAGTAATCCGTCACATTTGATGCGATTTGTTATAGTTGGTTTAGTGGCAAGCTATCGCAGGTTTTGACGAGCCGGATTTCCTGGCGATAATCTCAATTATCACAAGTTTCGTCCCATGGGGGAAGCCTTAGATATTCATTAGATAGTGTTGATGGCCGGAAAATAGGCGTCTATACTGAGCACATGTATGTCACGCTTTCAGAGTTTCATCAAAATTGGTATGATTCCCCCCAATAAAGGAGAAATAATTACAAATTGTTCAATAAACCCGTAATAGTTCATGCTACGGATCACTTAGCTATTGTGTATGATGGAAACCCATAAAATAATATAAAATATATATCTGGTTATAAAGAAAGCCCAAGTGAATTAATTTTGTAGAAGTAAATCAGCTTGGATTCCACTTTTAATTTGTCTACAGGTTATCTTAGCCGATGAAGCGACTTGTTCTACAATTCGCATGAATTT
>Ga0209786_1000005_pt1 | contig 129603 bp, 97 predicted proteins | sample WorMetilvaeELBA2_FD_187405 | JGI IMG/M metagenome (GOLD analysis project Ga0209786, IMG submission 187405) | Marine gutless worms symbiont microbial communities from Max Planck institute for Marine Microbiology, Germany - Olavius ilvae ELBA.2... ...
AAGGTTACATCATCCATTTTTACAACAAAAAAAGGTTACACTCAGCACTGGGATATTGTTCTCCAATTGAATTCGAACAGCAGACGTGTAACGATAAATACTAGTCCACTTTTTGAGGGGAGCATCACGCGCAAAAAACCGCGCGCCTCTCATGCCAGTCGTTATACCGGCGAACGAAGGAGGCTCGGAATAGACTATGAAAGCAGCGTGGTATGAACGGCAGGGTCCCCCTTCCGAGGTTCTCGTCGTGGGTGAGATGACGACACCTGAGCCTGGGCCGCGAGATGTTCGCATTCGTGTTGCCGCTTCCGGTGTCAATCCAGGCGACGTGAAAAAGCGGCAGGACACGTTCGGTGTGGGAATGCCCTACCCGCGTGTAATTCCTCATAGCGATGGGGCTGGCGTCATCGAGGGGGTTGGCGACCGGGTATCATCTTCGCGGATAGGCGAGCGAGTGTGGTGCTTCGGTGCGCAAAGCTATCGTCCGTTCGGAACCGCGGCGGAGTATGTCGTGGTCCCGGATTATCAGGCGATCCCTCTGCCGGATGGCATCGCGTTCGAACAGGGGGCATGCTTGGGAATACCGGGCATCACCGCCCATCGCGCTGTACATGTGGCGGGCAGTGTACACGGACAGGCTGTCCTTGTGCAGGGTGGCGCTGGGGCTGTTGGGCAATGCGCTGTCGGCCTCGCCCGGCACGCAGGGGCACTTGTCATCGCAACGGTGCGCTCCGAACGGGATGCGGCAACTGCACAGCGGGCGGGAGCCCACCACGTCATCGTTACAGGCGGTCTCCTTGCCGACGAAATCGTGGGACGCATCTTTGCCAGCTCTCCCGACGGCATCGATCACATTGTTGAGGTCGCCTTCCACCCGAACATTTCCGTGGACGAGCGGTTGCTGAAACAAGGGGGCACAATTGCGACATACGCCACGGGTGACCCTACTCCAGAGATTCCTTTCTGGCCGCTTGTGTTCAAGAATGTTCGTCTGTTCTTTCTTGGGAGCGACGACTTTCTCACCGCAGACAAAATTGCAGCAGCCAGCGCACTGAACGAAGCACTGGAGTGCGACTGGCCGGGCTTCGATGTTGAAACGCGGTTTTCCTTGGAGTCGATCGCGAAGGCTCACGAGGTGGTCGAGGAGCGTAAATTATCGGGCCGGGTTGTTGTAGGCCTCCAAGTCGAGAAGCTGGCGGAATAACAATCATGATGCAGCCGGCGCAAAAGGCCGCGCGGCTGATTAGCGGCGTTAGGCGTGCAAGATTTGTATTCAGATCGCATATCACATAGGCCGCCACAGACTAAAAAAGATGGATGCCCTCGTAGAGGCAGGCCTTCTAAAAGCAACAATAAATACAGACAGCACCATTTATTCTCTAACACCAAAAGGCTGGGGACTCCTGACACCTTGGAATCCATGGAAAAGAGAGGATGTCGCGCCGGGCGGAACCGGAGTGGGCCGAGATCATCAACTACACACGGCATGAGATTGATACATACCCCTTCACGATAATTTCATTCAAACTTGTTTCAGATTCAACCGTGTAGTGGGGATTTCCAATTTGATTGGGCTGAAAGAGATCTGGCGGGCTTCAGATCAAGCTGTAAAAGTTTCACAGAAGACCCATTGAAACAGAACAACATTGCGGCAAGGGCAGATCAAGCTAATTAATAGAGAACGCTGCCTCAAAGAATGCCTCTTCCTGGAAAAATAAAACAGGGAATCGGAAGCTCAGGAAGATCCTGCGCTGAACAGGAGATTTCCTTCCCCATAGACCGCCACCGGATACCGGGACAGATCAAAGGGATCCCCGTTCCAGCACACAAATGACGCCCATCGCCCGCGGCGAAGCGTACCGACCCGGTCGTCGATTCCGAGAATTTCGGCGTTTTTTCGGGATACCAGCTCGATGGCGGCCTGCCGATTCCAGCCGTTTCGCAGAAACCACCGGGTCTGCATCAGAAGATTGCGGGCCGGCACAACCGGGTGGTCGGTCATCAGCCCGAGATCGACGCCGGTCGTCAGCAGGTGCCGGATATTGCGCCAGTTCTCATGCTTGAGCTCGACCTTATACGCAAAGGAATCGATCGGCCCGTAGATGACCGGGATCCTGCGCTGTTTCAGCACCCGGAAAATCTCGGGCCTGTGGACATCCATGGCATGTTCGATGGTAACGTCCAGATCGAATTCATCGATCAGGCGCAATACCGCCGCAATGTCATCGATCTTGTGAACATGGACCCGCAACCGTTCGCGACCCTCGAGGATGGCCCGGAACAATTTCTCCGGCGCGGTAAAGGCCATGTCCTTTTTTTTCGATGCGGGGGCCGTTCGATACTGATCCAGTTTCTGGGAAACGTCCGCCAGTTTTTCACGCAGCATGCCGACAGCACCCATGCGGGTGGAGGGTCGTTTTCCTTTCCAGGCCGTGGTTGAGGTGGGGTTATACCCAAAGGCTGCTTTAATGCCGGCCCGGGATACCAGAGCCCGGGAACTGTCCTCGGCGAAGTGGCGGATCACGGCGCATCGGCCGCCAAGGATATTGCCGCTGCCCGGCATCACGCAGGAGTAGAGAACGCCCATTTCGACGGCGTCCTGAAAGGCGGCATCGTCCATCTGAAGACCATCCAGGACGTCGGAAAAGACCGTCATCGAGGCCATTTTCTCGTTCCCGTCCGCTTCCTGCTCCGGCTCGCCGGACCGAACCAGGCCGATGTGACTATGGGGATCTATAAATGCCGGGGTCACCGTCGGATACTCACCGATCAGTTTGCCGTTGGCCTTCTTTGAAACACCGGCCACGGCGGTGTTTGAAAAGTTTATATAGACATTTTCGCGAAGTGCTTTCCCGGTGTAGAGGTGCCGGGCAAATACCGATTTCATGGGTCATCTCCTTGTTCCGAAATCCTGCAGTCCCTCGTGCCGGGGCGGCGCCCAACCGAGGGAAATCCGAAGCGCTGTGTGACGGCCGGTTTTCCCTCGCGAGGATGGTCGGCGCGACCGAAAGGTTCCGTATGAAAACCGGATGTTACACGCCACACGATACCGTGTCCAGGTCATCCAGGCCGCGACATGGTCGGGATCGGGATCGCTGTCGGAACCGGGATCGAAACAGGCTGTCCATCTTCGAGGTCGATACCGGTTCCAAACCCGATGCCGGCGGCGATGATTCCGAACCGTTCATAGCCGTACACATCCCATCCATCGGAACGACATTCCGGCATTGGCTGGAGTGCCGCGGAATTCCCAACACAATGCCATGTGCCCGGCTTCGTCGTGAACGGATAGTCCGGGACACCATAAAAAAGGATGCGAATTGGAGTGTTATGGCTGAAGCTCGATCCAGGGGATGGAGAGACCCGATGTGGGCAGCCTCCACAGATTGCGGGAAACCGCTTAAACAAGCGGACGCCTTTGCGGCTTCCCTGGTCGCCATGGAGCCAACGGAGAACAACCCACACGCTTAGGCCATGTTGGCCCACTGATCGTTCTGACGGAGCCCTTCCTGGATAGCCCCCACCAGCTCCTGGAGGGACAGCGGCTTTTCCAGAAAGCAGAGCACACCCAGGTCGCTGAGGGTGTCTTTCATTTTCGGAGATTCAAAGGCGCTCATGGCAATCACCGGGACATCGGTGGATGAATAACGGATCATGGACACCAATTCATAGCCATCCATGCCCGGCATCCGGATATCGGTCACGACCAGGTCTACCGGCCTCGATTGCATAATTTTGAGCGCTTCGCTGCCGTTTAGGGCGGCTTCGAAATGGATATCCGGGAAAAACACCCGCAACCCGGCCCTCAGGCTGTCCATCAATGCCTTTTCGTCATCGACCAAAAGGACTGTTTTCACTAAACGCGGCATGATATGGCCTGTTCCCTTTCTCGGTAGAACGACCCCATCGGGGCACTACCGATCGGCGACCGACATCGTCCCGGCGGGGATTTATAGCATCGCCGTTTCGCCATATGATGTTAACATCATTCCAGATTCGCACAAGAAGCCGGTTCTCCGGTGAGGCATTCCGCCAGCACCGTGCTGAGTTCAACCATGTCAAAAGGTTTTGTCAGGTATTTCTGAAAGCATGCCATGGCCTCGTCATCGAGACCGTTGGGACCGTCTTGGTCGTACCCGGAGAATAAAATGATTTTCGCGAACGCATCCTGTTCCAGAAGTTTGCCGGCGCAGGTCAACCCGTCCATTATGGGCATGTTCCGATCCAGGAGCACGATATCCGGAAGAATGTCGGAATACCGATCCAGGGCCTCCTGCCCGCCGGTGACAATATGAACATCGTACTGCAGCCGCTCCAGGAATTGTCCCAAGGGTCTTAGAATATCGGGGTCATCATCGACAATGAGAATGGATTCACCATGGCCCGCCCGGACCTCCCGGGTTTCGGTGTTGGAAGAGAAAATATCGGGCCGGGCCAAGGGCAACGAGATAGTAAATGTGGTGCCCTTGCCAGGCATGGAAAAGAGGCGAATGTCGCCGCCGATTTCCTTGATGATTCCATAAGTTGTCGACAATCCCAGCCCGGTTCCTTTTCCCAACTCTTTCGTGGTAAAGAAGGGATCGAAGCATTTGGCCTGAACCGCCCTTGTCATGCCATGCCCGGTGTCGGTAACGTTCACCATCACCCGGCCGCTTTCCGCCTGTGCGGCAATACGCAGACAGCCTGAAGATTCCATAGCATCCCGGGCGTTGGTACAGAGATTCATGAGCACCTGGCTCATTTTTGCTTGGTCTGCCTGGATCGGCAGAAAGTCCGGCACATCGATTCGAATGGTCATCCGTTTATCCACGGAACTGCTGATGATGCGGTACGTTTCTTTTATGATATCGGTCAAATTAATGGACTCGGCATTGGGCTGATGCGTGTTGTGGGAAAAATGCATCAAGTCCTCAATAAGCCGGGCCCCCCGTTTTAACGACACATCGATGCGATCGACAATCTCTTGCAGCCGTTGTTCGGCGGGATAAAGAAGACGCATCAACTGGGAATCAATTGAAACTCCGGCCAGTATGTTCCGAAAATTATGGGCCACGCCGCTGGTGAGGGTTCCGATGGATTCCATTTTCTGGGCGTGGTGGAGCTGCTCCTCAAGGCTTTTCTTCTCTTTTTCCACGCGCTTGCCTTCCGTCACATCGGAGAAAAAGATAATGCTTGCCGGCCGGCCTTCCCAATCCGAATAAACGCCGGTCGCTTCCAGCCATCGGAGATGTCCATCGGCAGAGAGCACTCTGAAGGTGTCCATCCAGGTTCTTTTGTCGCCGCAGGTCTGTTGGCGATACCCTTCGGCGGCCCGCCGGCGATCGTTCGGATGTAAATACTCAAACGGGTCCGTGAGGGACAGGAAGTCTTCCGTTTCTGCACCCAGGAATCGACACACGGTGCTGTTTACAAACTGAACGCATTCATCCTGAATCACCATCATACCGATACCCACGTTTTCAACGACGTGGCGATACCGTTTTTCCGATTCCCTCAGGGCCCTTTCCGCATTGGTCCGCTCGGTAATGTCTTTTAGAAGAACGAGCCGGCTGGGCGTTTCTTCATCGATGGGAAAGATTCTCAGCGTCACCAGAAAATGATTGACCGACAGTGGCACCTGTCCGAATGTTTCCGGTGCCCGGGTCATCAGTACATGACGGACGAGTTTCCGGTCGCGTTCTGAAAAAATGGTGGCCAACTCCTGTCCCAGCAATCTCTCCTCGGGCCGGCCGATGATTCTGCCCGCCGCGGGATTCACATACACCATCCGGTCGTCGGCATTGACTTCGATGATCCCCTCATCCATCCGATTGAGTATGATGTCGCTGTGCCGCTTGATGGACAGGAGTTCCCTGGTCACCTCCCGGGGGTAAAGTACCTTTGAGTTGGGAGGTCGGGGAAGACCTACCGTCTCGGAACCGGACCGTTTAAATTCAAGCGCGGACAGTAATTCCTGACGCATTTCCTGGTAAGGTCCTTTTTGGATATAGGCATCGGCGCCCGACCCTTTCATATCGATGACTTCTTCCGCAGCGATGGCCGATACGATGAAGAGCCGCGTGCGGCTGAATTTTTCCATTCCCCGGATAATTCGACACAGCTTGGCGCCATCGATCACCGGCATGACCATATCGACAAACATGACATCCGGAAGATAGCTCTCCAGTATGTCCAGCGCGATGAGGGCATCCGAGGCCGTGCGCACCTCGTGGCCGAGGTTGGACAGCTCTCGATCCATAAATTTTAGACAAAAGTCGTTGTTGTCGACGACCAGAATCTTTTTGGCAACCATCCTGCCCCCGTCCGGGAAGAGTTGAACTTGGTGACACATCTATCGATCAGTGATAATGAGCAAAAACCGTACCATCAGACTATTTATTTTTTATACAATGATAACAATCGAATAGAATCATATGGGAATTAAATCGATGCAGTGTTATGAACCCGCAATTGGTTCAAAATAGACCACTGTTTCAAATTTGATCACCCACCGATGGCGATCCCAATACGGACCATGTCCGTGTCCGGGCTCCCCCGAAACGGTACCCGGTTCTCAAAACTCACGATGTTCGAGCGGACTAAATTTATGGCAACGGCCATAAACCGTATCTGCCTTACGGAAGTCATGGTGTAAGGCCGGCTGTCGGTTTCCGCCGATCGTATCAAAATAGAACACTGTTCTAATATAAACCATTCAAAATCCGTCCATCTCCTCTTTCCAACTCGCGATTTTTTTCTATCCTGTTGTAATTTATACAAATTCTATCTTTAACACCCCGTGGCACATGACTGGCTTATGTCTTTACAGAGGCCTTGCGAGATGTCGCCGCCTCCCCGGCCGCGCCATTGCCCGCGGGGCTGATCTAAGCTACCGGAATATTAACTAAAGTTGTAGGGAATGACGCTAATGATGGTCTTTTGCGAAGAATGCGGAGGGAAAAACATCATCCAGTCGGACCAGCGGGCTGCCGACGGTTCGTGGGGTTGCTGCCGCATCTGCAGCGAGCCTGTTCAGGGAGCCCCCTATGCCGTAGGAAGCGGAAAGCTGTTCCCGACCGACCCCGATAACGAAATCCGGGTGATGATTGTGGATGATTCCAAGTTGATCCGGCAAGCGGTCCGAAGGGTTGTCGAAACATCGAAGCACCTTGTTGTTGCCGGAGAAGCCCGCCACGGTGCAGAAGCCTTGGATCTGCTGCCCCGAATGGATCCCGATGTGATCACTCTGGACATCAACATGCCGGTCATGGATGGGCTTACCACGCTCAAGCATATCATGATTCGACAGCCAAAGCCGACGGTTGTATTCAGCACCCTCACCCGTGAGGGATCCAGGGAGGCCTTCAGGGCACTGGAGTATGGCGCGGTCGACGTCATGCACAAGCCATCCCGGCTTGCCGACATCAATTTAGACCGGCAACACCGGACCATCATTCGGAAAATAGGGCTGGCCGCCGACGTGACAACCGAGGCCATCCAGTACATCCGTAATCCGGACCGTCTCCCCATAGAGAAAAAGGTCGCTTCCGACACCCTGGATTATGCCGTCGCCATAGGGGCCGCAGAAGGCGGATACGGCGGACTGTTGAAAATCATTCCCCGTCTCCGGCCAGATACCGGAGCAGCGTTTTTAGTCGTTCTGTATACCGCCGCCAATCATGTGGAAGATTTTTCCCGATACCTGGATCACCTGAGTGCGCTCAGTGTTCAGCGGGCCACGGACGGCGTGCCCCTTTGCGGCGGAGTCTGTCACATCGCAGCAGAGGACGAGTATCTGACCATTGACCGGAACGGCGGCGCGCCGGTTCTCCGGGTGCACCCGGCACCCTTTTCGGAACGACGGGGAGCCGTCAACATGCTCATGTTCTCGGCAGCAGAAGCATTCGGCGGCCATTCGGTCGGGGCTGTCCTGTCCGGAAACGGCACGGACGGCCAGGAAGGCCTGCAGGAAATTATTCGGGTCGGCGGATGCGGCTTTGTTCAGGATCCCGGCAGCTGCCTCTACAAAGAGATGGCACAGGCGGTCCTTGAAAACTGCGATGGACCGGAGATGGTGATGCGTGGCGGAATGGCGGACCAGATCAATATGGCGCTCGAAAATCCACGAGCCGCCGTGAATCAGTAGATTTTTGCAATACTGCAAACTTTATACGGGAGGGCCCAAGTAATGATTAAGAAACTTTTTAAAGATCTGAACCTGAGGACCAAATTTTTGGTCGTCGGCGTATTGCTGACACTGGTCCCGCTGCTGGTGTTCGGTGCCATCACCTACACGAACAGCCAGGAGCTTCAGAGAATCAGTCGATCGGAAAGTTTGAAATTGGCCTATACGGACCTCGACCATATCGCTCTGAATGTGTATGCCATGGCCGAAGCCCAGCAGAAGCTGTTGGAGAAAACCCTGTTGAATTATCTGAACGTGGCCAGAAAAATTACCCAGGATCTGGGAAAGGTCGAATATCAAGCCGGCAAGACCACCTGGCAGGCCGTAAACCAGTACACCAAATCGATCACACGGGTCGACCTGCCGCGTTTTGCAGTGGGCGGCGGATGGTTTGGTCAGGTAACGGATCCGAGTGAACACGTAGCGGTCGTCGATGACTTGCAGGAACTGGCGCCCGGTGTCACCTGTACGGTGTTTCAACGGATGAACGCCGCCGGCGATATGCTCCGGGTGGCGACCAACGTCTTGAAGACCAACGGGTCTCGAGCGATCGGCACCTATATCCCGCGCACCAATCCGGACGGCAAGCCGAACCCGGTTATTTCAACCGTTCTCAGGGGTCAAACCTTTAACGGCCGCGCCTACGTCGTCAACAAGTGGTACATCACCGCCTATGAACCCATCTACATCAACAACAAGATCGCCGGTGTGCTCTACGTAGGTATTCCCCAGGAGGCCACTGGCGCGTTGCGCCAGGCGATCATGAACATCAAGGTGGGTAAGACCGGATACGTCTATGTTCTGGACAGCGAAGGCCACTACGTCATTTCCCAAAAGGGCCAGCGAGACGGCGAACTGCTGATCGACGCCAAAGACTCCGATGGCAACTTCTTCATTCGGGAAATGGTTCAGAAATCGGTCGTCTTGAAGCCGGGCGAGTTTGCCGAGCAACGTTATCCCTGGAAAAACCCCGGGGATCCCAAAGCCCGATATAAAGTGGCCCGGCTCCTATACTTCCAAGCCTGGGACTGGATCATCGGGGCCGGATCTTACGAGGAGGACTTTCTCGAGAGCACCAACCGTATGGAAGCCGCCAACCGGCGGGTGAATATGGTCATGTCTGTCGTGGCAGCAATTTCCGGTGTGCTCGCCATCCTGGTCTGGGTAGTGGTGGCGCGAGGCGTTGCCAATCCGATTGCGTCCATTGCGGCGACCATTCGCCGGATCGCATCGGAACGGGACCTGACACGAAGCGTACCGGTCCCGAGCCGGGATGAAATTGGCCGTATGGCCCGAGACTTCAACAACATGATCGACGAGTTGAATCGCTCCTTCAAGGTTGTCGACAATTCTGCGGCCGGTGTGGCCACGTATGCCGATGATGTGGCCCAAAGGGCGTCGGCCAACAGAAACCGGGCCAATAATGAACAGAAACGGACAGCGGAGATTTTTAAAACAGTCCGGGATATGGGTACCACGGCAGGTGAGGTTGCCACCTTTTCGAACGAGCAGGCGGAAGTGGCCATGACTTCCAAGGAAAAGCTGAACACTCTGCTGAACATGATGGAACAGGTGGCCGATACGTCGTCCTCCCAGGTACAGGAGGCCAAAACGGCTTCCGACCGCGTCGAGGCCATGGGTGAAACCGGCGCTAAAGTTGTGGCATCGGCCAGACAGCAGGGAGACGCCGTAAAGAACGTCACCGCGGCCATCGACCGGATTACCCAGATCGTGGAAGAGATGACCAAGGCGGCCACGGAATCCACCGAACACGGGAAAACCGTTCTGGCAGCAGCCTCCGAAGGGGCACGGTCGGTAAACGCCACCGTCGAAGGCATGGGTGCCATTTCCGAATCATCAGCGCAGATCTCCGAAATCATCGCGGTGATCACCGAAATCGCTGAGCAGACCAACCTGCTGGCACTGAATGCCGCCATCGAGGCCGCCCGAGCCGGTGCCCATGGTAAGGGTTTTGCCGTCGTCGCAGACGAAGTCGGCAAGCTGGCTCAGCGATCATCGGAGGCGGCCAAGGAGATTACCCAACTGATTAAAAACTCCACCGAAAGCGTCAGTGAAGGGACCAAGCTGACGGACCAATCCCAGCTCGCCCTTCAACGTATTTCAGAAGGTGGTGAGATCAACATGCGCGCCATTGAGGGCATCACCGAAAAGACAGGGATTCTCGCCGGAAACATCCAAGAGGTCAACAGCATGATGCAGGAGCTCAACGCTCTGGCAGAACAGATCGGCACGATGGCCGGCCAGCAGGGTGAACGCCGAAAGGCAGCCAAAGAAGCCCTCGACGCCATGGTCGGTAAAGCCAACCAGATCGCCGAACTGGTCCATATGTCCAGTCAATCCGCCCAGGCCGTGGGGAAAGAGATGGAAGCCATCGTTCTCCGTACGGAAAAGATGCAGGAAATGACCACTCTCCAGGCGGAACGCTCCAAACGGCTATCCGACGCTACTCAGGAATCTGCAAGGGGCGCCAAACAAACCATGGAAGGTGCCGGAACCGTAGTCCAGATTACCGAGGAGCTTCAGTCCCTGTCAAAGAGTCTCACCGACCAGGTGAAACAGTTCAAGATTCGGGGCAACGGAGATTTAAATCAGACAAGCGAGACGCAGGAGATGGTGTTGCAGTAGACGGATGGTCCGACGAACAGCCGATCGTTACCCCTCCGACCCTCGGCCGGTCGGCCCTCCCGGACCCGCGATGGGGCAGCGTGAGACCCCGCAGACAGGAGAGCTAAAATGACTGAGACACTTGAAACACTGGCGGCGGAAAATACCGTTAAGGACCGGATGATGCAGCTGGTCGGATTTACCATCGACGCCGAACAGTTTGGTGTGAACATCCTCATGGTTCAGGAAATCATCCGCTCCACGCCGATCACCTCCGTGCCGAATGCACCGGTGTTTGTCGAAGGCGTAATCAATCTCCGCGGCAATATCATTCCGGTGATCGATCTGCGTAAACGTCTCCACCTCAAACCTGGAGAAATCGACCCGGACGAAACGTGGATCATCATTCTGGACATCGAGGGAAAAATCACCGGATTTATCGTCGATTCGGTGACGGAAGTGCTCAAGATTCAGGAAAGCAGGATCGAGCCACCTCCGGATATTATCGTGGCCGGACTCGAAAGCCAGTATATTCAGGGTGTGTGTGATATCGGGGAAAAGCTGCTGATCATCCTTGATTTCAACCGTATTCTGCTCGTCGAAGAGCTGCAGTCGCTCAAGAGCATGTAGCGGATACTCAGCGGCCGGGGATACCACCACGGGATGTGAAACGAACAGAGCAAGGTAGCAGCCAATGAACAAGCGCATACTGATCGTCGACGACTCATCCATGATGCGAAAGATGATTTCCCGACTCTTGACGCCACCGGGGCACGTCATTGTCGGCGAGGCAAAAAACGGCCAGGAGGCGGTGACGCTCTATCAGGAACTTCACCCGGACATTGTCACCATGGACATCACCATGCGGGGCATGGACGGCGTCACGGCCGCCAGGGAAATCCTGACGATGGATAAAACGGCACAGATCATTTTTCTGTCAAATCTGGATGAAGAAAAATATCGAGATGAAGTCGAACAACTGGGAGCTGTCGGATTTGTCAGTAAACATCATTCAGAAAAACTGCTGGAGCTTATTGACAATTGATGAGATGCATTCGACAGAGGTCTCTGAGGTCCGGGGGGGTGACGAACCCCGGACAGGGAACGGTGACAGGGACCGAGCCGGAATTTCCGAGCCGCTGTGAAAAGGAGACACTGTGCGTGCCGATACGTTTCGGAAACGGTTGACCCGCCGCAGTCCCAACGCACATCGGGCAATGGGCCTGCGACAGAAAACCTATATGCTGTTCCTGGTTGCCGCCGCCATTGTTCTGGGAGCAGGCGTCTACGCTATAGATCAGACGGGAAGTCAGACGACCCGGGACCGATTGATCCGTGATCTGACCACAACGTTATCGGCGGAAGAAAGTCAACGTGTGAACACCACCGCCATCGTTGAGTCCGTCCGGCGGGTGCAACAGCACCTCATGGTGGCCACGGCGGCAGTTCTGGTGGTGATGCTGGCCCTGGTCCTAGCCTTCATTAAAAAGGTAATAAAACCCATCGATCAGGTGGGAGAAGCCGCAGACAGAATCGCCAAGGGGCAGCTGGGTGCATTGGCGCCCATCGATGATAACGGGGAGGTCGGCAAAATCGCAGAGCATATCAATGACATGGCGATGAACCTTCAGGAGATCCTGTTGATGGTATGGAATCATACGGGAAGAAATCGGCAACGGCTTGAACTGATGACGGAAATGTTGCGACAGCACTCCAACGGGGATTCGCTACCCGATGAGTTTGTGGAGCGGCTCAGGGTACTGAGCACAGAAGTGGAAGACCTTCAGCGTTTCGTTGAAGCGTTTGATTACTATGACGTCCGCCTGACATGCGGCAAAACCCTGGCGGCAAGTGACAGAGAGACACCGGTTCCCTCATAAGGAGAATACCATGATGGATCACGCACTGCTTCAGGATTTCATTACAGAGGCAGGAGAACACCTGGAGGAATTGGAATCCGGTCTGCTCAAGCTGGAATCCGATCCGGAGGACGGGGAGGTGCTCAATGAGATCTTCAGATCTGTTCACAGCATTAAGGGGGCGGCCCAATTCGTTGGGCTAGATCGTATATCCTCCCTCACCCATCGACTGGAAACCCTGCTCGACCTGGCGCGGAACAAACAAATATCGCTACGTCAAGACGTGGTCGATATCCTCATGGCGTCAAAAGATCGGCTTACCGGGCTGACCGAAGACCTTGTGGAGGGCCAATCCGAACAGACACCGGTAGACGATCTGATTGCGGCGATCGACCATCAGATCGAGCCCTCTGAGCCATCGGATGCCGTGTCGGCCGCCCCGCCATCAACAGAGACACCGACGACCGAACCCGACGCATCGGGGATAGACCGCTCGAGTCCGCTCGAAGAAGAGGTTTGCGATGAGGAGCAGGATGCGGAGCTGTTTGCGATTTTTCTAGAGCAGTTGGAGGAAAAGACGACAGCCATGCGGTCGTTATCGATGGACAGTGAGTCTCCGGAAAAGATCACGGAGGCTCTGACGTCGGCAATGGATCATCTCCAGAGCCTGCGGTCGGCGGCCAACTATATGGGGTATGATAAACTCCTCGGGTTTTATGATGACTGGCTCCAGAACATTACCGCGGCGCTGGCAGAGGTAGAAACGGGCGACGATCCATCCACCGATTTCATGCGGGACCGGCTTCGCGTACTCGAGGATCGGTTCCCCGAGCTCAAAGAGGCGGCGGACACCGAAGGGGACCCCGAACCACCCGGACCCGGATCCGGTGACGATGATTTTGATAATGTCATCGACACGTTCTTTAGTAGCGACACATTTAAGGAACCGGCAGCAGCGTCGGATCCAGAGGTCGAGGTCGATGCGCTGTTCGAGGAAATGGAACACGACGTCTACACTGAGGACCTGGATCAGGAGCTTTTCGATATATTCCTGAACCACCTCACCGACAGCATCAGCGCCCTGTGGCAGGAGGGCCAAAGCTGGTCGGAGACATCGACACCCTCGGACAGTCTTGAGCGCTGTGCCGGCATTCTCGAAAGGCTTCGGTCGTCGGCAAATTACATGGGGTACAGTCGGCTTCGTTCGATTTTCGGCCAATGGCGCGACAAGGTAGAAGTCTCCCGGGAAATGCTGGCATCCGGCGATGCGGTGTCCCTGGGTTTCTGGGACGACTACCTGAACCGGATCGTGAAAACGTTTCCGAAGGCCGAGTTTTGCTTCAACCAGGCCATGGCGCCGAATAAGACCGGTGTCGCATTACCACAGGAGACCCGATTGGACGTCGACGCACCGGGCGGCCTTGCGGTAGTTGATCCGGATCTTTTCGATATGCTGAGCAATGCCTTTGACGATACCGCCATGGAGAATTCGGACGCCTGCATCGATTCGTTTCAGGAGGTCATCGATGAGATGATCGCCGGTCAGGGGTATTTGCCGGTGGATCACGTTCCGCCATCGGCCACGCCTCCGGAATCCGACACCCCGTCCCCTCCCCTTGCGGTAAGGCCTCTGGCAACACCGACCGCAACTCGGACGACCGGATCGGATCGCACCATCAAGCCTTCAGGCAGCGGCGACACTGCGCCGGACGGGCCACGGCAGGGGCAGCAGCGGGCGGTGGACGAGAAGCATGGACGTGGTAGCGAGAAGAACCGGGTCGGACAGAAAAAATTCAAGCAGAGTGTTCGTGTGGATGCCGACAAAATCGATTATCTGATGAATCAGGTCGGTGAACTCGTGGTCAGCCGGGCCTTTTTTTTTCAACTATTCAACGACTTGAGATTCCTTCACCAGGAAATGAAGGAAGACTTCGGCCTCACCCAGAAAGAACTTAAACCGCTCCGGGAATTTTCCTTCAGACTTGGCGAGGCGACGGTGGCACTGGGCCGGGTTTCCAATGAACTCCAGGAAGGTGTCATGAAGGTCCGGATGCTGCCGATTGTGCAGCTCTTTTCACGATATCCCCGTTTGGTGCGGGACCTTGTTCACAATTGCAGCAAGGAAGTCAAGCTGGAAACCCGGGGAGAAGATACCGAACTGGACAAAATGATCATCGAAGCCATTTCGGATCCGCTCATTCATATTATCCGAAATGCCGTCGACCACGGGTTCGAAACCACCGATGAACGGCGGCGTCTCGGCAAACCGGAAACAGGAACATTGCTGCTGGAAGCCTACCACGAAAGTAACCACATCGTGATCGAGGTGACCGATGACGGGCGGGGCATCGATGTGCAGCGCATCCGCACCAAAGCCCTCCAGGGTGGCTTTATGTCCGAAGAAGATCTCGATCGCATGACCGACAGGGAAATCTCGCGCCTGATTTTGATGCCGGGCTTTTCCACAGCCGGGCAGCCGAGCCAAACCTCCGGACGGGGCGTCGGCATGGATGTGGTCAAGAAGAACATCGAAAAACTCAACGGAACGATTGACATCGATTCAAAGGTCGGTGTGCAGACCCTGATCCGGATTAAGATTCCGCTCACCCTGGCCATCATATCCGCACTCCTGGTCCGCGTGGGCGAAGAGCTCTTTACAATTCCATTGACGGCCGTGGAAGAAACCATCCGTATCTTCGGAGATGAGATCACGACCATCGAAGGCATCGAAGTCATTCATCTGCGGGAAAAGACAACGCCGATCCTCCGCCTTTCAGAGCTATTCGGGCTTCGCCCGGAGCATATGGAAGACGGAAAGAATTTTATCGTTATCGTCAATACAGGCAATCAGCATGTCGGACTGGTTGTTGACGCGCTCATCGGACAGGAAGAGGTGGTGATCAAACCGCTGCCGGATTACTTGCGGCAAAAGAGCGGTTTTTCCGGTGCCACGATTATCGGCGATGGGCATATCTCGCTGATTCTCGATGTCTACGAACTGGTAAATATGACCATCGTTCGCCAGAACCGCCGGCGGGACCGCCAGGGGTTGTCCCTGCCGGGTACGCTGACCATGGACAATCCTGTTGGCAACGTCTATACGCCGACGATTCATTAAGCGGACCCGAGCAGAACGCACAGAATACCGAAACCCCGGGGCGTCCCGGGGACAGACGGAATGAACGCATGGAACCCGAAACGAAACAAGTCCTGTTGGTCGACGATGAACCGGAGCTGCTGGCGGCATTGTCTGAATTTTTAGGCCTCGACAGCGACCTCTATAGCGTACAAACGGCAAACAGCGCCCAGGAGGCCCTCGACATTATCAATGCGGAAGATATCTATCTGGTCGTCTCCGACATCCAGATGCCGAATATCACCGGATTGCACCTGCTGACGGAAATACGGGCCCTGCACCCCCACATCCGGGTCATTTTGATGACCGGTTACGGCACGGATGCCATTCAGCAGGAAGCCGAGCAGAAAGGTTGCCTCCATTTTCTGAATAAACCCTTTCAGGTTGAGCATCTGCGAGATCTCATCCGGGATGAAATACATCGAAAATCCGAGGGGTTCAAGGGCACCCTCGAAAATATCCAGCTGGTCGATGTGATCCAGATGTGCTGCATGTCTTCGGTGGACATGGCCCTGGTGGTAACCCAGGGCGGCACCCAGGGACACATTTTCATTGAAGGAGGCGAAATCGTCCATGCGTCCTGTGAAAACATTGACGGAGAGAAGGCCTTTTACCGCATCCTCTCATGGGAAAACGGGCGCTTCAGCACCCTGGGTGAAAAAGCGGGACCCAAGAACACGATCGAAAAACCGTGGCAGGCACTCCTTATGGATGCCATGCGGATGGTGGATGAAATGGATGTACCGGAAGAGACCCCGGAACCCGAATCGCGCCCATCCACCGAAACCGGCGGTGATCGCGGCATCAATCTGCTGATCGTGGATGACTCAGCGATGATGTGTCGCATGCTGCGCCAGTTGCTGGAAAACGAAGAGGGCATCGGCGCCATCGAAACGGCACGAAACGGAGAAGAGGCGCTTCAAAAAATCGACACTCTGCGACCCGACGTCATTACCCTGGATGTCAACATGCCGGCCATGGACGGCAGCACGGCCCTGAAGCACATCATGATCCGAAATCCGTGTCCCGTGGTGATTGTCAGCAGTTTAACGCCCTCGTCAGGGACCAACATCCTCAATTTTCTTCAACTGGGAGCCCTCGATTTTATCAGTAAACCTGTGGGACGCGAGAATCTTGAGCAGAAGCGGGATATCATTTTGGAGAAGGTGCGGCAGGCCGCAAAGGCACGTGTAAACAACTTCAAACGGGTGCGCCCATCCAGGCCCATCGATAAAATAATTCCGCCATCGGATGCGTGCACCCCCTGTGACAACTTTGTGGTTGTCACTTCCGGGACCGGTGGATACGCCGAGTTGATCAAACTGGTGCCCATGGTTTCCGAAGAGCTCAACGCCTGCATGCTGTTGCTGCAAAACATGTCCGGGCAACTCAAGAGGTCGTTTGCGGAGTATCTCGACCAGAGGAGCCCGAACCGGATCGTACCCCTCGACAGCGATGTTCCGATCGCCGCCGGCTGCGGTTATCTGGGAACCCGGGCAGAACAGATCGGATTGCAGCAACGGAACGGGGGATGGGTGTTGACCCAGGTTCCCGACTTCGGAAACGCACCGGGCAAGGCCGGATTCGACGATCTGATGATGACCATTGCCGAAACCTTTACCGGAAAAGTGCTGGTGGTTCTGCTTTCCGGATCCCGAATCGACCGGTTGGACGGTTTGAAGCAGATTCGGGATCAAAACGGAACGATCATTGCCCAGCATCGGGAATCGTGCATGGTCCCCGACCCCCTTGAACGGGTCATCACCGCGGACCTGGTCGATATGGAAACATTGCCGAATGACATCCCCGCGGCAATAGAAAAATTGATGAACTGCTGAAAGCCTCAGCTGAAGTGAACAGGATTGCGCCGTTGTCTGCCGAAACGGGTCGGTTGCGACGTCGGGCTGGATGGGACGAGGAGCAGATATGGCAGAAAAACTCAAGGTCCTGATTGTTGATGACGCCACCTTCATGGTCAAGGCGATTCAGGAAATCCTGGAGACGGACCCCAATGTTGAAGTCGTGGGAACCGCACGGAACGGGCAGGAAGGTCTCGACATGATCAAGGAACGCAAGCCCGATGTGGTGACTCTGGATATCGACATGCCTATTATGGACGGCATTCGGGCGATACGACATATCATGATCGAGGCCCCCCGTCCCATCGTCGTACTGAGCTCGTTGTTCAACGACGGCGGGGTCACGTTTGAAGCCTTGCGCCTGGGGGTCGTCGATTTTATCCCAAAACCGTCCGGCGCCGTTTCCAAGGATATCGAAAACGGCCGCCGGGAGATCATCGATCGCGTAAAGATTGCCACCGCCGTCAACATGGAAAATATCCGAAGGGTTCGCCTCACGCCCTGGAATGCCGCGGAAGGGCTCAGCGAGCGCTACGGATTCCAGCCCTTGGAGTACCTTCTCGTCATGGGAACCACCCTGAGCGGTCCCAACACGTTCATCCGCGTGCTCTCCCACCTGCCGTCGACCTTGCCCGCGGCCGTCGTGGTGGTGCAGGAAATATCTCCAAAAATTCTTCCGGCATTTGTACGGAAGTTCGATGAATTTGTTCCGTGGAAAATCTCGATCGCCAAGGACAACCTGCCGCTGGAGCAAGGCACGTGTTATGTGTGTTCAAACGAACACACCCTGCGGTTCGACAGCGATGCCAGCGGGGATACCCGGTTGCGGCTGAACGGCAGGGGAAATCGTCCGCTCAACGCGCTTTTCACGTCCGCGGCGGACGTGTTTCAACAGCATACGATCGGAGTACTCCTGACCGGCGTTGGAGATGACGGCGCAGAGGGGTTCTCCAGGATTCGAGAGCAGTCGGGAATCACCATCGCGCAGAGCATCGAAACCTGCGTTTACCCGAATTTAACCCACAATGTAATCTCCAGCGGTCTTGTGGATGTCGTCGCAGAGGAGAACAAAATGGCCGGTATCATCGAATTTATGATGAGAGAGTCTGTTTAGATCTGTCAGCCTGCCGGTAAACGCAACTGCCGCGACAAAAGGAGTCGCCATGATTATTACATGTCCGGATTGCCATACACGGTTCAACCTTCAAGATGACACCGCTCGAAAGGTGAGTGCAAAAGTCCGGTGCTCCCGCTGCGGAAATGTGTTCAGTGTCGCCCGGCCGACGGTATCGGAACCGTCGCGCCGGCCCGTGCCCGGATCCGGATACAGCCCCGCACCGACTTACGGTGGGGTAACACCCGGGGCCGGCTCACCTACCGTCGGCCGGATGCCGCACACACGGATGGCAGAGCGGCCCGGGCCAAAGACAAACCACTCCCGTTGCGTGGTGATGGCGGTGACAAACCAGAAGGGTGGTGTGGCCAAAACATCGACCTGTCTCAACCTGGGAACAGCGCTGGCCCTGCAGAACAAGCGGGTTCTGCTGGTCGATTTCGACATACAGGCGAACCTGACATCGGCTCTGGGGGACCAGCCGGCAGGTTCCTTCTTCGATATCGTTGAGAAAGGAACGCAAGCTATAGGAGCGGTGCTCGCAAAAACACCCTACGAGAATGTGTGGTTATTGCCCTCGAATCCGCAGCTGGCTCTGGTGGGCCGAAAAGGTTCGAAGATTGCCCAGCCGATGCATGTGCTTCGAGATGTGCTATCTAGTATCCGCGGGGATTTCGATTTCATTCTCATCGACACGCCACCCTCCATCGAGTTTTTCACCCTCAATGCACTGATGGCTGCGGATTTTATCATCATACCCAGCCAATGCGAAACATTCTCCATCCACGGGGTGGATCAGATCGAAAAGGCGATTGATGTCATCCGAGACAAACAGGTCGTCGATATCGAGTATCGGGTGCTGATTACCATGTACGATCCCGAAAAAACGGTGGCCCGGGTGATCCATGAGAAAATTAAAAAACGGTATAGAGATCGCTCTTTTGAAACCGTCATCGAAATGGATGAAAAGCTGTCAGAATCTCAGGTCGTCCGTAAACCCGTCATTTTCTACGACAGGCAAAGCGCCTCGGCCCGGCAATACATCGACCTGGCAAAGGAAGTCCTGCAATACCCGGCCACGTCGGCTGGACAGATGGCACCCATGGGCAGACTGGCCGCCGTACATTGACCCCCACCACCCGGATGGCGGGTGTTCTGGAGCAGTTGACAGGAATAAGTCCCGAAAGATGGGGAAAGGTCAGGCGGCATTGCATCGGAACGGAATTCTGACAATAATGACAACACGTACAGAAGCATAATATGCGGAAACAGTCGGTGGCAGCGGGTCTCGTTTCATTTGCGATGGCGGTTGTGGTCTGGCAGCTGACGACCAGCCTGAGCGATTGGAGTCCCCATGTGTTCCCCGGACCGGTCCAGGTCATGACCAGCTTCTGGGAACTGCTGGTTTGCGGCGAACTGGTCAAACACGCGGTGGCGAGTCTATATCGGGTCACCCTGGGATTCTACCTGTCGGCATGCCTGGGTATCCCCCTGGGAATTTTTCTGGGGAGGCTTCGGGCCGCTAACATGCTGATGAACCCAATGATCCATTTTTTACGGCCGATTTCCCCGCTGGCCTGGATCCCTCTGGCCATGCTCTGGTTCGGTATCGGCGATCCGCCGGCTATATTTCTCATTTTTTTGTCGAGCTTTTTTCCCCTGGTCGTCTCCACGACGATCGCGGTCAACCGCATCAATCCAATTTATTTCCAGGTGGCCGCCAATTTTAATCTAACGCGGTTCGAAGTGATAACCAAAGTGGTCATACCGGCGATCGTCCCGTCGGTGGTGACCGCCCTGCGCCTGACAGTGACGATCGCCTGGCTGGTGGTGGTGGCTGCTGAAATGATCGCGGTACAGTCCGGCCTTGGATATCTTATTCTCGATGCCCGGAATGCCCTGCGCATGGACTACGTGATGAACGGAATGATTGTCATCGGACTGATCGGACTGACCCTGGACGCCATCATGCGGCGGATGGGCCGGATCGAATCGGCCGGGTGGGGCAGAATATCGGGGTAGCAACGTTGGGACACATCCGAATCCGGGAATTGAGCAAAGAATTCATCAATCGTCGACGGATGCCGCGTCGTCCCGACGAGGAGGGCCATTTGGGCGACTGGATCCCAGTCCTGGATCACATCGACCTTGAATTTCGTGATGGTGAGATGGTCTGCATCCTGGGCCCCAGCGGTTGCGGGAAATCTACATTGCTCCGCCTCATCGCAGGATTTGATACGCCCAGCGCCGGAGAGGTGCTCGTGGATGGTCACCCGGTCCGGGGGGCCGGTCCGAACCATATTTTCGTCTTTCAGCACAGTGGGCTCTTTCCCTGGATGACGGTATACCAGAACGTGGAGATTGGACTCAGGGATAGTCCGGATAACAGTGAAAAATCGGAACGGGTTCGGGAATACATCGAGATGGTGGAGCTGGAGGGCTTCGAACACTACTACCCGCACCAGCTCTCCGGCGGGATGCAGCGCCGTGCGGAACTGGCACGGGCCCTGGCGGTAAACCCAGACATGCTGATCATGGACGAACCGTTTAGCGGCCTCGACTTTTTAACACATATGAAGATGCGGGAAGAAGTCGTAAACATGCATCAGTTTATCGGGAAGACCATCCTTGTTGTCACCCATGATATCGATGACGCGCTGATCATGGGAGACCGGATCGTGGTGATGAGCGGACGGCCATCCACCGTAAAGCTGGAACGCAAGCTCGATTTTGCCCACCCTCGGAAATTCGACAAGGAACCCGGTCTCAGTACACTGCGCGACGAACTGTTTCTGATGCTTGGAGTCAGCTATGCGGTTTAGGTCGTTAATGGGTCTGTCTCCATTTTGGAAGATGACTGCCGGTGCAGTGACATGGTTGCTGTTGATCTCCGGGCTTCACCACTGGGTCAACACGGATCGGGATTATCGCCGGGTGGTCCGTATGGGGTACATGCCGGTCATCACAAACCTCGCGTCGCCGCTGCTCGATTATGCCAGCCGGGAAAACGGCGAGATCCGATTTCAGTCCATCAAATTCGCATCGTTTGCAGAGATGGCGGAAGCCTTGCGCAACAATCAGATTCAAGCAGCCTTTATCATCGCGCCGCTTTCCATTGTGCTCCGGCAACAGGGCGAAGATATCCGTGTGGTGTGTATTGGCAACCGTCATGAAAGCACCCTGGTGGTTCGCAAAGATCTGGGGGCCAAAACCTTTGAAGATCTGGCCGGTCGGACATTGGCGGTACCCATGCGGTTCTCCGGCCACAACCTGAGCGTCCTCCTGCTGTTGGAAGAGTCCGGGCTTTCCGGCCAGGTGAAGGTCGTCGAGATGAACCCCCCGGATATGCCGGCGGCGTTGGCCACCGGCGCTTTGGACGCCTACTTTGTCGGGGAGCCCTTTGCCGCCCAGACGTTGAGAAATGGCAACGCCTCTTTGCTCTACTATGTTGAAAATGTATGGCACAACTTCATCTGCAACCTTGTGGTGGTCAATCAGTCCCTGATCGATGCTCGCCCGGACATCGTGCACCAATTGGTACAGGGCGCGGCGCGGGCCGGCGTCTGGGCAAAGGAGCACCCGGATGAAGCCGCCGCAATCGCCTCGGAGTTTTGGAACCAGCCGGAAGAGCTGGTCCGTTACGCCCTGACGACGCCGGAAAACCGGATCGTCTATGACCGTTTTGTCCCGCAACAGGACGAACTTCAAAAAATGGCCGATCTGATGGTGAAATTCAAGCTCATCGAGTCCGGGGACATCGCCGGTTTGGTGGAAGACCGATTCGCCGTGGGGGCCGACCTCTCCAACGTGCTGGATATCGCCACAATCCTGCCCGGAGCCGGGGGGGACGCCCCAAGGATATCATCGGATTACCCTGCGGGCCAAACCGGCTGATCGCCGCCCGCCGGTCGGACAGGATTCCGGGAAACCCATGGACAACCAAAAACGGTCTTATCCCAGGGCCTCAGGTTATGATATACAACCTCTGGCAATTATGGGTGTTCGTGGATCGCAAAGAGGAACCGGGGACAGAACAGAATTGTATCACATTCGATAGCGCTCATCATGGCATCCCGAGTCACTGAAACCAGCGAAAACGATATGGCCCTACCAGAACGCGACGGGCGGGGGGAGCTTTCCCCGGCACGGCAGCCCAGCGGTGCTCCGCGATTCACGCCCGTCCGGTGGCGAAAAAAGATACGTCGGACCATGCTCTGCCTGGCCGGTCTCTGTCTCCTGCCCGCTACCTGGGTTTCCGGTGCAGGGTCCGCACCGGATATCGTCTACCGGCAGGTGGCCGGCATCGTCGTGCGCAGCGAACACAGTGACGGGAACCTGAGCATCGCGGCCCTTGCCGCTCTCGCCTCTCGCCGCGAAATAGACGCCCTGTTTCTGACCGACCATGACCGGATGGTCATGGAATATGGCGTCTTTCCGCTGCAGCACATAGTGCGTTGGCGGGAGGAGAGAAACGCAATAAATCGTGGCGGTGCCACATTCTATGTGAGCGCCATCGCTGCGGCGGCAAAAAAATTCCCGGAGGTTATCCTGGTTCCCGGAGCTGAATCGGCACCCTATTATTACTGGTCCGGGTCATGGATGAAAGGGAACCTGACCGCCCACGATCATGAGAAACGGCTTCTTGCCATCGGACTGGAGAACCCGGAAGACTATCGAAAGCTACCGGTGCTGCACAACGCCCCGGGCCTGAAATATGCCGCTCCGTTCGTGCCGCAACTGATCATTTTTGGGACAGCACTGTGCCTGGGTATCCTACTGGCTCGAAAAAAGGGGCGGCTCCGCGTCGCGGGAATTGTACTTTGCAGTTTCTCGGCGCTGCTCATGGTCAACACCAAACCGTTTCGCAGTTCCCCGTTCGATCCATACATGGGTAACCTGGGCATCGCTCCCTACCAGTTCTACATCGATCACGTTGAAGGCCTGGGGGGAATGACCATTTGGAATTACCCGGAAACCCGATCGGGTGTCCGCCCTTTGGGGCCAATCCAGGTCAGCACACCTCCCTATCCGGATGTTCTTGAAAAGGCAAAACGATATACCGGGTTTGCGGCCCTCTATGGCGACACGACGACAATAACCAACCCGGGTGGCGTGTGGGACCGGGTACTCATGCAATACTGCCGGGGTAACAGACGGCGCCCGGTGTGGGGGATATCGACCGCCGATTATCATAAGGAAAATGGTGCAGGAGAAATACTGGGTAATTTTATAACGATGTTTCTGGTCCGGGAGAAAACCAAAAAGAACCTTATCGCGGCCATGCGCATGGGGCGCATGTATGCCACGCGTGGCAGGCATCCTCAAAGACCAACGCTGCCCCTCTTTACCGTCGGCGCCGAGGGAACAGCCGCCCAGGTTACCATGGGCCAGGAGATAAACCTGTCTTCGGCACCGATCATACGGGCGAGGGTATCGTCCCGGATCCCATCTAACGATCCGATAACCGTTCGGTTGATACGCTCGGGGCAACCGATCCGTATCGAAACCGGACCGCCGCCGGTGGTCATCGATGTTCGGGACAACCAATTCCCGGTTGGCAAGAAGGGGTATTACCGGATTGAAGCCCGGGCCCCGAATGTTGGAACCCTCATATCCAATCCGATATTTGTGACACGAAACTAACTTGAACCTTCCATTAATTCCGCTACCTTCATGCACCGACACATCCGGCATCGTTTCCGGGAAATGATATTATGCTTTGGTGATCCGGTAGGCCTTGATCTTTCGATTCAGGGTAGACCTGGATACGCCTAATTTTTTGGCGGTTCGGGTGTGGTTCCAGGACAGGGCACTGAGGGCACGTCGGATGTAATTCTTCTCAATTTCTTCGAGAGACACGATGTCGTCATCTTCGATTGGGATCGGGTTTTCGGGGGGTGCCGCCGCCAATGGCTGCATCAACAGGGCGGAGGGCCGGATGGTATCCCCGCTGCGGAGAATAATCGATCGCTCGATAACATTTTTCAGCTCCCGGACATTGCCCGGCCATTGGTAACCCCGCAGACGGGCCAGTTCCGACTCCGGAATGCTGATCCGACTGTCGGGTGCGATTTGCCGAACAAAATGTCGGCAGAGCTCAGGAACGTCTTGGAGACGGTCCTTTAGCGGAGGAATGTGGATACGGAATACATTCAGCCGGTAGTATAGATCTTCTCGAAACGTTCCGCCGGCAACCGCTTTTTCGACTTCCTCGTTTGTTGCTGCTATGACCCGAACGTTGACGGATCGGGCGGTCTCGCCGCCAAGCCGCCGGACCTTCCGTTCATCAAGGGCGCCCAATAGTTTAGACTGGAGGGTAAACGGAAGGGCACCGATCTCGTCCAGGAACAGCGTCCCGCTTTCGGCCATTTCGAACAGTCCTTTGCGGACCGCCACCGCACCGGTGAATGCACCCTTTTCGTGCCCGAAAAGCTCCCCTTCGATCAACTGTTCGGGAATGGCGGCACAGTTGACGGTAATGAAGGGCCGCTTCCCCAAGGGACCGTTGTAATGGATACAGCGGGCGACAATATTCTTTCCCACCCCGGTTTTCCCGGTAATCAATACCGGGACGTCGGAGTCTGCAGCGATTCCAACCATCCGCCAGACTTCGGCCAAACCGGATTCCTTCCCGAGGAGAACCGCTTCCTCACTTTCCTTCGAACTCCGGTAGGCGTGAATCTGTTCGACATGTTCGAGGGTCAGCGTTTTGAGGGCTCTCTCGACGGTCAGCTTCAATTCTTCCAGTTCAAACGGTTTTGAGAGATAGTCGTAAGCCCCCTGCTTGATCGCTTCCAATGCATTTTCAAAACTGGGATATGCCGTGATAAAAATGATCTTTGTCTGATCGTTGTGTTTCAGCAGTGCCGGGCAGACATCTACCCCCTGGACATCCGGAAGCTTTTGATCCAGAAGCACCACGTCCACCAGGGTCTTCGACGCAATATGCACCCCGTCAGCCCCCCGGTGGGCGGTGAGCACGTCGACAGCTTCACCTCGGAAAAACTGGGCCACGAGATCGCATAGGAATTTGTCATCGTCGATGATCAGGAGCCGTCGTTTAGTCCGGGTCGCGCTCATCCGTTCCTTCCGGTATGGAAATGGTCACCGTGGTTCCGATGTTTGCCCGACTGTCAACGTCAATGGTTGAATTCATCGAGGAAAGCATTTTCCGGGCAATGACCAGCCCGAGACCCGTTCCTTTTTCCTTGGTCGTGTAAAACGGCTTGAACAGGTGCGCCTGTTGTTTGTCAGAAATTCCGATCCCGTTGTCCGTCACATGGATCTGGAGCCATCCGGGTGATCGCTCCAGTCGGATAAAAATGGATGGCTGGTCGCTTTTTTCAACGGCATCGGCGGCATTGGTCATGACATTGAGCATCACCTGGTGGAGGGCTCTCGGATCGGTGGTGCCGTAGCATTCGCCAACCCGATCTTCGAAGGCCACCGAGATGCCGCGGCTTTCAAAATCGCCGCTGGTCAGCGAGTGGAATCCATTGAGAAATTCGTCCAGGCGAACCCGTTGCCCCTCTGGCCGTTCGTGCAGGCTGAAGTTTTTCAAGGCTGTCAACAGGTATTCCACGCGGGTGATCTCTTCCAGGCAGCGGTGGAGAAATTCCTGGATAGTGTTCTGGTCGAACTGATCCAGCTTGTTCTCGAGCATACTGATGGCGACCTTGACGGAGTTGATGGGATTGCCGATTTCATGACGGATCCCGGAAAAGGTATACCCGATATTCTGCATCAAGTTGTCCGCTTCGGCAATCGCCTCGAGCCGCCGGCGCTCGGTGATGTCCGTTCTGGCAATCACATAATAATACGCTTCTCCGTTGGCGCTTTTCACCGCTGAGGCTGTAATTTCTTCCTCATAGGTCGAGCCGTCGCTCCGGCGTGCCGTATAGCTGGTGTGCCAGGGTTTGCCCTGGGCCAATCGCGTAAAGATGTGCTCGTTCGAGAGCTCGGGTGTGGTCTCACCGGGGAAAAACTCATAGGGGGTCCCAATGATGTGATCCCGGTCGATTCCGGTCATGTGTTCGAAGGTTGGATTGACATACTGAACCAACCGGTTGGTGTCGGTGATGACGATGCCGTATGCCGCCTGCTCGAGGGCGGTCGCCAGCAAAGACAGTTTCTCCCGTGAACGCTCCTGCTGAACGGCCGCCCCGAGTATACCGGCAGCCGCCCTCAGCGCCTCGATTTCATGGGGAGACCAGCGGTGTTCAGTACGACAATCGTCGAAACCGATAAATCCCCACCATTGCTCATCTACGAATATTGGGACCACAGCAATGGACAGGATGTTTTGTTCGATCAACGCCTCGCGCTCGAACTCGGGAAGTTCTTTGACCGGGCAGTGAATCATCTCGCCGGCAGACAGCAACTCTGCCCACCGACTGAAACCAGAAGTATAACCAAGGTCCTCCAGCTTGCTACCCAGGGTCAAGGGCGAGGTACCGGTGGCTGTCCACTCATGGATTTTTCGGGAACTTGTGGGACGGTTTCCGGCGGCCTTGTTCTCACAGATATAAACCCTGCAGGCACCAGTCGAGTCTCCAAGCTGAGCCAGGACCGGCTGGATATGTTCCTGCCAGTCTCCGGACCGCAAAAATGTTTCCGCTGCCAGGCGGACCCCTTCCAAGATGGCATTTCGGCGTTCCAGTTCCCTGGCGATCCGTTTTCGGTCGGAAATGTCTCTGGCAATCCCCTCGAAGCCGATCACCGTGTCTGTGTCATCTCGGCTAATCCGGGCGCTGGTCGACAGCCACACCGTCTCCCCGGATTTTGCCCGCATCGGTGTCTCGATCTTGTCGACAAATCCTTCGGTCCGAATCCGCTCCCTGAGCGTTTCGGTCACCGTGGTGCTGTCCGCAGAAAATTCCTTGAGGTTGTGCCCGGTAATCTCTTCCTGGGTGTAACCCAGAATTTGCTCCACCGATGGCGACACCAGGATGACGTTTCCTTCCGGGTCCGCCTGAAAGAAGATATCATAAACATTATCAAACAGTCGCCGATACTTCTGTTCGCTTTCACGCAATCGGCTGGTGCGTTCCTCGACGAGCCGTTCCAGTTTCTCACGATAGGCCTGATTTTCCTGTTCGATTCGGGACTTTTCGTCGGATAGCCGTTTGGCCCGCACTGCTCGTTGAACCGTGGACATGAGTTCCTGGTAGACGATCGGCTTGGTTAAAAAGTCGTAGGCATCAAGGCGGAGTGCCTGGGTGGCGGCTTCTGCTGTCGCGTAGCCGGTCATAAGAATCACGGGTAGATTCGGATATCGGTCCCGAATGATTTTCAGAAGGTCCAGACCATCCACATCCGGCATCACAAAATCGGTGATGACGGTGTCGAACGGATGACTGCGAACAAGGCGGCTGGCAGAAGGTACATCGCTTGCTTTTTGCACATCGAATCCGTTGCGCGCCAGCATCTTTTCTATCAGCAGGCGAACTTCCACATTATCATCGACGACAAGGATGTGACCTTTCGCCGCAATGTCGGATTTTGAATGGCTCATTGACTGTAAGGGGGAGAATAAAGGCTGCAAGCCATTGAATTCAGGGCATTGTGAGATAGTTCACATCATACACCGCAACGGGCGCGGTGTCAATCGCTATCCCTGACGACGCGCTTTTCCAAGGATCAACAGATACAGGATCCGGCCCCCCTCATCTCACGAAAACGGCCGCCGGGGAGTTCTCTTTCCCGGTAGCGGACGGTGATGGCTTTACAGAGACCATCCTTGTGCTATAGGGTAGTAAGTATCACAGCCTCGTCCTGAATGGATGACAACCACCGATCGACGCGGAGACATGATCCATGGGTGACGACCAATTCGAAGAGCTGCTTCCGGCGCAACTGGAGCAGTATCGGCAGACACATCACGAAAAAGGGTACTTGCTAATAGACGTCCGAGAGCCCGATGAATACGCACAAAACCACATTCCGGGGGCACGGCTGATGCCGATTGCCGAACTGGTGCGGAGCATGGACGGGCTTCCCGACAATCGCGATCTTATTTTCTACTGCAGAAGCGGCCCCCGCTCCATGGCGGCGGCTGCGATGGTGCTGGACGAAGAAATCTCCTCTGGGAAAATCTACAATCTGGCAGGCGGCATCCTCAACTGGCACGGCCGCCTTGCGGACGATTATCCGAAAGTCCAGGTCTTCAGCACAGGTGCAAAGCTTCACGACCTATTGTATACGGCCATGGATCTGGAAAAAGGCGCGCAGCAATTTTACACGGCTGTTCGCGACCAAACCGCCGATGCGAACCAACGGGAGACATTTGACACGCTGTCCAGGGCGGAAATCGGCCATGCCAGAATGATATACACGTTCTGGGAAAAAACGGAAGAAAAGCCGCCGGTGTTTGACACTCTGTTTGCTGCACTGAACGGCGAGATCCTGGAAGGCGGAACAGCCCTGGCGGATGCTTTCCAACGCATTGCCGTGATACCACAGCCTGGCTGCATCCCCTTGATCGAGCTGGCGTTGGATATCGAATACGCCGCCGATGACCTGTACCGCGCGATGGCCGACAATTCTGAAGCCGAAGAGATCCGGGAGGCGTTTCTGTCATTGGCCCAGGCCGAAAAAAAGCATATGCGTGTATTGATCGATGCGGTGGCCGGCTGCCGGGATTAATCCATCAGGCGTCCTTCTACCAGACGGCAGCGCTGGATCACGTCTGTTGAAACGCTCTGGTGGTCCCGTTTAAGATGGAAATTCAGCCAGGAAGGCGTTTTGTTGAGTTCCCACATCCGCGGCGGCAAGCAGCCAACAACCATTTTATCGACCTCTCCGGTGGAGGCCAGGCGCAGGTAGGTGCGAACCCACACGCAATATCGATTCCGGATAGACTTCACACCGGCCGCCCCGGCTCCCGCCGCAGGCACCGTTACGAATACGTTTGGGACATTGGGATTCGGGGCATAAAAGGCCAGATGCTCAATACCGCAATCTCCGCATTGCTTGCAGTCCAGGAGGATCTTTTTAACACCACCCTCCAGCAGGTGAATGGTTTTCCGGGCGCCCGGAAGGGTGTCTGCCCAGTGGCTGACCCTATGGAAAAAGACGGCCCCTGCCGCGTCAAAGGAAAAAAGCCGGTCGTGTACGAACTTAAGCAGATGATAGCGGAGTCTCTCCGGGAAACCCGGGCGGTGTCGAGGCAGGAATCCCGACACCCCCTGGGCATGGGGTCCGCTGTCGGGGAAAACATAGAAACCATCCGTTCGGGAATCGGTAAACTCCGGTAAAAAGTCTTCCCAGTTGGGTGATGACAAACTGACCGGGATCGGAGATATCGGTTTGAAAAACCCGCAGCATGGTTGCACCGAAAATGACTGTGCTGGGCAATTTTATAGAAGCGCGTACTTCTCCCGGAGCTGCCTGGACATGCGCCCTACCGTTCGAAATGCATGTTCCACCGTCTTTTCCTTGTCCGGATTCACCAGACAGCAGGTCGCCGGTGACAACAAACTTTGTTTCAGAAGAAGCGACCTGTCAATGCCCTTTTTTTCCAGAGCCTCCCAAACCACTTCCAACCTCTGGATCAGGGACGGAATATCCTCTCCGGCGAAGATCTCGAATCCGGTCGGCACAATCCCCCAGACGATCACCCCGCCCTTTTCCAGGAATCGACCGATGGACTTCCCATAGGCAGAAAATATTTCCGCATTGGTGTAGATATCCATGGAGAGAACGTCCATATCCAACCCCAGGAGAAAATCCCAGTCGGGATTCCCGCACAAGTGAATCCCCCTCGGACGGTCCACCTGGGAGAAGAAATCATCGAGATCGCCTTTGGCTTTGGCATCGCTATACCCGGCCATGGCGGAAAACAGGAACTGCAGCCCCGGCTCGTCAACAAACATGAAGGCATTGACATTCAGAGTCCGGAGCCGAGCCAGTTGCACGTTGATTCTTTTGGCCATGAATTCGAACATGAACGGCCTTACCGTGTCGTCAAACAGGATCGGCCGCTCATCCTGGTCCAGAACGTTGAAGCCGAAACTGATCGGTCCCTCGAGTTGTCCGCGTATCGCCGGCCGGTCGGAGAAATCCTGTGCCAGAAACCGATGATACACCACCGAATAAGTCTCGCTGATGTCAAAAAAGGCCGGGTCGTCGAAACGGGCCATGGTATCTTCAAGTTCAGTGGCAAATTTATCAATGGAAAACCGAAGGGTCCGGGCGTCCAGATCGAGAAGTATTCCCGGAAAGTGTTCTGCCGCCTGGACGTACATGTCCTCGTAGTAGTTGAAATTGGGCAGCTGGGGCCAGAACGGAATGTCCAGGGTAAGGGCCGTTTCCAGGGCCCGGTCCACATCCGTGTGGGGCATGACGGCCATGGCCGTGGTGAGCAGATTTCCGGGAATGGGCATGGCTGCGACTCCTTTCGGTTTGCCGGTTGGCGGGTAATTCCGGGATACAAGATTCAAGATACAGGATCCAGGAGAATGTGATCGGACATTGGGCTCCCGGCCTCATGTGCCCTGCATCTTGCATCCTGAATCGTGACACCGGTACCCTGAACCTTGAACCCTGAACGCTGAACTAACGCTTCCCAAACCTTTCCACAAATCTCTGAAAATCTTCCGGCCGGAAGATATCGGCAAACCGTTTTCCGCCGCGACTGGTCTGCTTATAAAATTCGAGGCACGCTGCCAGGATATCGAGAACGTCTTCCTCAGTGTGTATCCCGGGCAACGGCTCAGCCAATCTTGGATGGCGACCCAGTTTCCCACCCAACAAGACGCGGTAGCCGCTCCGATCCTCGACAAGGGTCCCGGTTGGGCAGACACCGATACATTTTCCGCAAACCAGGCAACGGGCGCCCTCAATCTCAGCGGTGGCGTCATCGGTGTTTAACCGGATGGCATCATCCGGGCAGATTTCGGTACAGGCGTCGCACCCGGAACAGGGTTCTTCGGTGACTGCCGGAACGGATGCCCCGATTATTCCCAGGTCTTTGATCTGGGGCTGGGAACAGGCATTGGGGCATTCGGCCACTGTCACTCGGAACTCGTGGTGAAACTTGAGATTCTCCCCCACTTCCTGTTTTAGAAAATTCAACAGATCTGCCTCCCGCAAACGGCCCTCAAGCCGTTCCACCAGGGTGTCGGCCCGAAGGGCACGATTCGGGCATCCACTGGGGCCAAAGCAGGCATCCAGCTGATACCCTTTCATCTCCGACGCCATCCGGCTCAGATAGCGTTTCTGCGTCGCTTTGACATCGGCCAGACCAACGATGGTCTTGCCGGCATCCGAAGCCTCAGCTTCCACCCGCCTGCGGACTTTCTTTCTAACGAAGAATGGTACTTTTTTGATTGACGCTTCAGCTTCCGGTGTCCATTCCATGGTTTTCATGTGGTTCACTTGATCGTCAAACAGTTGGTCTTCTATTAATACTGTTGTCCGACAGCCATCACAACAGGCTTCTGACGTTTGGCATCACCGATGACGGTGACGACTCAATTATCATGCGACATGTAACATAACGATGCAATCGCCCGGCCGCTTTGACCTGGATCAATAATATGTCCAATTTGTTAATCGGAAGGTTGGAAAACTGGCAGGAGGGCAGATAGGCGCATCGGAGCTCCATTCCAGATAGCGCTTGTTGTTGCTCGGATGCGGAACCGAATTCATCCCACATTCGGGCTAGTCTGCCGGCGGCGGTCCCTGCGAGTCAACCGGCAGCAGAACCTCGAACGTCGTCCCCTTCCCCGGTTCGCTATCCACAGAGATCCTTCCGCCCAAGGAATCCACCAGTCCTTTGACAATCGGCAACCCCAGGCCGGTGCCGGTAATAAATCGGGTTTTATCGTTTTTCACGCGGTAAAACCGTTCGAAGATCTTCTCCAGATATTTTTCTTCGATCCCGAAACCGGTATCCTGTATCCGGACGCGAATGTTCAGTCCGGTCATGTCGCCACTAACTTGGATGTGTCCGCCATCCGGGGTGTAATTGATGGCATTGCTGATGAGGTTGCCGAAAATACTTTCGACTCCGATGGGATCGGCGGTAATGGCTGGGAGGGGGCTTGCGGGCAGGTCCAGGTCAAGTTTGAGCCCTTTTGAGGCGGCACGGGTATCCATGAACTCGACGATGTTGGATAGCAAATCACCGACCTCCACCCGTTGAGGCTCATGGCAAATGACGCCCTCTTCAATGCGGGATAGATCCAGAAGATCTCCAATCAGCGATATCAGTCCGGATGTTTTTTCCTTGGCCCGCAGCAAGATATGTTGATCGTCCTTGTATACCTCGTCGACCATGTCGTTCAATACATGGGCCAGCTGTTCATGGATGGTCGCCAGGGGTGACCGCAGTTCATGGGATACTTTGGCAATGAAATCCGACTTTAGCTGATCCAATACTTTCAATCCGGAGATGTCCACGATGTTCAGTACCGCGCCGAGGCACTCTTTTCGTTCTCCCAGGACCGGCTGCCCACGGGCCATCAGATGCCTCTCTTCGAAGGGGCTGAACTCCACAAAAGGGATGTCATCAAAGTCGACGTACTTACCCCAGGAAATGTCCCGGACAAGCTCGCATAATTCAGCGTCCGGGATATAGTCTTCCAGCGGATCTCCAAGACTACGGTCGACGGGCAGATTCAGATGCCGCCGAAACGCCATGTTCATGAGCACCACCTTCCCCTCGGCATTGGTAACCACCACGCCGTTTGGCAACACCTCCAGAATGGTCCGGAGCCGCGTTTTTTCAGTATCCAGATCGAGCAGCATGCCTTGGCGCTCTTTCTCCAGGCGTTCCCGCTCCAAGGTCAGTCGCAGTTTGTCGGCGGCACGGTTCACCACGATTCTCAGCTGATCCGGTTCAAAGGGTTTGGGTATGAAGTCGTAAGCGCTCTGCTTCATGGCTTCGATGGCTGTTTCCACAGTGGCAAACCCGGTGATGATGATGACCAGGATTGAGGGGAAATCACGATTGATCCGTTCGAGGACGTCCATACCGTCGATCCCCGGCATCTTCAGATCCAGCAGGACAATGGACACCGGCTCGGACGTCAGCAAATCCAGTGCTTCATTGCCGTTGCTGGCAAGCACGACCTCATACCCGGCCCGGGTCAGGATCCGCTTGGAACCATCCCGAATGTCCCTCTCATCGTCAACGACCATCACGTGAATCGGTTCTGTGGTCTCCTGTGCCGGTTGCTCATTCATAAATTATCCCCTGAAGTCGGTTTTTGGGCCACGGGTAGCTCGATGATAAAACGGCTGCCCCCTTCGGAGCTGTTTTCGGCCCGTAGCTTGCCCCCGTGATTCTCCACGATGCCATAGGCCAGGCTGAGGCCCAGTCCGGTCCCCTCTCCCTCGTCCTTTGTAGTAAAAAATGGATCGAAGATCTGGGGAAGAATGTCTTCGGGGATACCGGGCCCGGAATCTGCAATCTCGATAAGAAGCGACCCATCCTCCTCCGAAAACCAAGTTCTCGCGAGCAGCCGACCCCTGCCGTCCATCGCCTGGGCGGCATTCAGAATTATGTTCATAAACAGGTGATTGAGCTGCTGGATATCGCTGGTCACCTGTGGCAGCCCTGAGGCCAGTTCCCTCTGAATATCAATGTTATGAAACAGCGTCTGGTTCTCCAGGAGAAAGAGCGTGCGCGAGATGGCTTGATTGATGTCGTGGGGCCGCATGAGTTGTCGGGTCTGCCTTGTAAACTCGAGCAGTTCCTTGACCGTATCCCGACAGCGCTCGGCATCCTGGAGCACGCGATGGAGATCTTCCTGGACCCCTTCTTCAAGGTCGTACTCTTCCAGCACCAGCTTGGTAAAGAGCGTGATGCCGCCGATGGGATTGTTCAGCTGATGGGCGACGCCGGCGGCCAGCTTCCCAAGTGAGGCCATCTTCTCGGATTGGAGAAGTTGAAGCTGGGTCTTTTCGAGGTCCGATTTCATCCGGAGGCTCTCTCGCATGTCATGGAAAAACCCGATGGTGGCGATCTCTTTTTGCCCTTCGTAGACAATTGCCGCGTTAAGACTGATGGGAATCCGCTCCCCACCCTTGCTGACGACATCCACCTGGTAGGATCGCAGCTTGCCTTTACCTCCGTAAGCCTCACTGCGCATCTCCCGCATCACCTGGAATTCCAGGTTGTCGGGGTAGATATCAGTGATATTCAGAGTGGAGAGGGCTTCTTCGACCTCATACCCGAACACTTCAGCAGCTGTGTCATTGAAGATGATAATTTTACCGTTTTTATCTGCGGCAATGACACCGTCAACAGCACTGAGGATTAGATTCCGGAGGAACGCATTGATGCGCTGGAGTTTTTCTTCGATCTCGCCACGGGTGGGCAGATCAAAATCCATGCTGACCACCGCCTCGATCACGCCTTCGGAGACGATTGGATAGGCATAAAAACAGGGCACCACCTCATCATCGGGGGGATGATCCGATTTGGATCGCAGGGTTGGACGTCCGCTTTGGATACATTCCTTGGCCGCACAGATCTCGCAGGGCTCGTCACAATCGTAGAACACTTCGTGGCAGTGCTTGCCGACGAGCGTGCTGTCGATCCCCGGCTCATCGGAACAATTTGCCGCAAGGATCTTAAAATCCTGCGACACTACGATAAGCCGTCGGCGAAACGCGCTGACGGCTTTGAGCAGGTATTCCTTTTCCCGATCGCTGTACATGGCGATTTTATCTGTTAGGGTATCCAATGCCATTAGTTATCATTCTTTCCGTCAACCGGTCAATGTGGGCGCGGATTCTGATCGTCTCCAGAGTCGACCGTTGATCTTGAGATGCTCATCTAAGAGCGCTAGTCATGACACACAGAATTATTTGCCATTGCCGAGGGCGTCGATAAACTCCTCGGGTGGGACTTGCATCCCGGTCCAGAGGGCGAACGTTCGGCGGGCCTGATATGCCAGCGGCAATAGTCCGTCCATGAAATCGACGCGATGGCGGTTTGCCCATTCTCGCCAGAAATTTTCTTCCCGTCCATAATTGAGATCCAACATCAGCCGGCACCCCGGTACACTTAATTGCGACACCAACTCTGCCAGCTTCGGCGCCTCGTCAGGGCTGGAAGCGGAAGTTGCATTCACAAGAATGTCTGCTCGGATCGCTTCTTCGGCAAGCCGATCCATGGGGGTCGCCTCTCCGCCGAACTGCTCGACAATCCCGGATGTGCGGCCCTCATGTCTCCCAACCACGTAGACGGCTTCGGACCGAAGCCAGTTGAGGATAAAGACCACCGCCTTGGCCGCGCCTCCAGTTCCGAATACCAGGGCGCGGGAGCCGGTCACGTCGAAATCGGCATGCTGGAGGGCATCCATGAACCCGATGGCGTTGGTATTGTATCCTTTCAGGGTATCCCTGCTGCAGACAATGGTATTGATGGCGCCGATGATGTTGGCGCCCTCGGACAGAACGTCCAGGTAGGGGATGACGGACTCTTTATACGGAACGGTGACATTGGCTCCGGCGATGTTGAGGACGCGCAGGCTTTGGATCGCCCGCCCCAGATCTTCCGGCGCGACCATGAACGGTACGTAGGCGCCTTTTATTCCGGCCCGATTCAACACGGTTGAAAAAATGGTCGGAGACCGGGATCGATAGGCCCGCTCGTCGCTGAGGATACAGTAGACTTTCATGATTGATCCGTTGGCCCGTTTGCCGGTTTGCCGGTTGGCCGGTTGGCCGGTTTGCCCGTGTTGAATCGGCTTCGACCAGTAATACCTAAAATTATAATTGCCTAAAATGCCTGAAATAAACAAACGTATCCATTTCAGGCACTTTAGGCATTTTTTAATCTCACATCCCCGATTCGGGGTGGAATACCCATACCTCTTTCAGCTCGTCCCCTAAATATTCTCTCTCGTTGGGCCCCAGAACCCCAAGGGACAGACACAGCAGGGTCCAGATATGAACGCAATGGTATGCTCCGCCATAATGTTCTTGAATATCGTGAATCTGGGCATGGCAGTTGTGACAGGGGGTGATGCAATAGTCCGCTCCGGTTTCCATCACCTGTTCGAATTTGAGTCGGCCGTAGTACCGTCTGGCTTCTGGAAATCCGGACTGGAGGAATCCGCCGCCCCCGCCGCAGCAGAAGTTGTTGGACCGGTTGGGTTGCATATCGACGAAGTTCTCCTCACCCACGACGCTTTTGGTGATAAACCGTAGATCTTCGGCAATGGGATCCCCCAGGGATTTTCGGACCAGCTGGCAGGGGTCCTGAACCGTGAACTTGAGTTTCAGGTCGTTGTTCCACTCGGGGTTTGGCTTCAGTTTTCCTTCCCGAATCCAGCGGGCGTATAGCTCGATGATGCTGATCACTTCAAAATTGTGGGGAATGTTGAATTTGGTCAGTCCGACCCGGACTGAAAAGAATTCGTGCCCTCATTCGGTGTTGAGCCAGTACTTACAGCCCAGGGCATCCACCGCTTCGGCTTTGACCCGCACGTTTTGTTCCCACATTTTGGTGTCTGCACAGAACAGGCAGTAATTTTCCGCGGCCCAACCCTTTGTACCGTAGGTCCAGTCGGCACCGGCCAGGTGTAGAATCTTCCACAGGGGCACCATCTCGTCCGGTTCCGTAACCGGCTCCCTGGAGTTCTGGTTCAAAAAGAACTCGGAACCCTCCTTGTTCAACGGTGCCTGCATGTCTGCAAACTCCGGCTGGGACTCCTGGTATTCCTCGAGGACGTCTTCCACCACGAACCGGAAATCTTCTTCCGAGGCCCCCATGGCACTCATTGTCTCATGCTTGAACGCCATCTCACAGGAGGCCCGTATCCCTTTGGGCTGTTTGTCCTTCGGCCAACTGCCCCGCAGATTGAACACCAGCGCCGGGATATCGATTTTCATGGGGCACGCGTAGATGCACCGCTGGCACATGGTGCACATCCAGGCCCAGTTCGAGCTGAGAAGCTCTTCGTCCATGCCGAGGGCCGCCATGCGAAGAAACTTTCGGGGATCCATATCCTCCAGCCCTGTGGCCGGGCAGCCCGAGGCGCAGACGCCACAGGTCAGGCAGAGGTTCAGGTTCCCGCCTTCCGGCAGCAGGTCCATGACCTTGTCTTTAAACGTGCTTTTACGTTTTCCTTTGATTTTTATGACTTCCGAAGACATATGCCTCTCCTCAAGAAGGGTGGCGCCGTTCACCGAATCGGCGGTTATTGAATAACCGCGCGCCCAATGACCTCATGGGGCTTGGCGGTTCGGCCACCTGCCAACGGCGGCGAGGGGCCGGCGATCCGGTGAACCCACCGTTATTAATAACGGAACAGAATCGACCGTCGAACCTTCCTGCCTCCGGATCAGGCGGTCAGCATCCGTTTCAGACTGGCGGTAATATCCTCTGCTGATGCCGGCTTTGCGATGTAGTCGTCGGCCTCGGTACTCATCCCATCGGCATGGGTGTACCGGGTGGAGGTGACATGGGACGCCACAGCGGTGAGCAGCAACACCGGTATCTCGCAGAATCGCTCATCGTCCTTGAGTTCCTTGCACATTTCATATCCGTCTTTTTCCGGCATCATGACGTCGAGCACGATGGCATCCGGAGGATTGGCCTGGACTTTCTCCATACCCTCCACGCCGTTGTAGGCGACCTCAACGGCAAAGCCTTCTTTTTCCAGGTTGCCTTGAACAATCGCGGCGAAATCCGGCTCATCATCGACAACAAGGATAAGTTTTTTTTCATTCATGGAGGCCTCCTTTATAGTCTTGGTGCCCGAGGGCGTTATCACTGATCCGTATGAATCGGCTGGTGCAGGGTGTCGCGCCTTGCCATCGGCGGACGGCTAATCAACGGCTGGTCTGGGATGCAAACCCGTTCGTTCCACGATCTCCGGCACCTTTTCTTCCCATTCGATGGCCATGACGTGGAACCCGGCCACTCCTTCGACCTCTTTGAGGCGTTCGATAGCCTCAACACAGATATCAATGCCCTCCTGGGCCTGCTGTTCCTTGGGCACGGCGGCCATCCGATCCACCACCTCATCCGGAACATCCATTCCCGGCACCCGCTTTTTCATGTACCGTGCCATACCGGCCGACTTCATCGGAGTCAGACCGGCCAGAATATAGACCTTTTCATGGAGCCCGCGGTCCCGCATCATCTTCATCCAGAGTTCAAATTTGTCCAGGTTGTAGATACACTGGGTCTGGATGAATTCGGCCCCGGCGTTAACCTTCTTGGCAAGACGCGGCACCCGGATTTCGAAAGGGTCGGCAAAGGGATTGGCGGCAGCGCCCACGAACATCTGCGGCGGCCGTTTGATATCGTCCCCGCCAAGAAACTTGCCATCATCCCGCATGAGCCTGACGGTCTGCAAAAGCTGCATCGAGTCGATATCGTGAACGTTTTGCCCGTTGGCGCAATCCCCGAAACTCTGGTGGTCGCCGGAAAGGCAGAGCACGTTGTGAATATCGAATGATGCCGCCCCCAGAATATCGCTCTGCAGCGCGATCCGATTTCGATCCCGGGTCACCATTTGAAGTACCGGATCCAGCCCCATGAGCTTCAGCCGGATGCAGGCCGCCAGGCTGCACATGCGTGTCATGGAGGTCTGATTGTCCGTAATGTTTACCGCATCCACGTAGTCTTTGATCATTTCCGCCTTTTTGGCAATGACCTCCGGGTCGCTGCCCCGGGGCGGGCCGCACTCTGAGGTGACGGCCAGATGACCGGCGGCGAGTACCTTTTCCAGTCGGCTCGGTGTTTTGGCTGTCATGACTGCACGTCCTCCCTTACGACTTTTCGCGGTCCGCCGGCTCTGTCGGTAGACCAGTCCTTGATCGGGGCAAGTTCTTCATACTCATCGAGGCGGCCGAGAGCCTTTAGCCTGTCGATAATCAGCTGCCAGCCGCAGGCGACATCCTTGTTGATCTCGCAATTTCCGGTGGTGGACCCGCCACAGGGTCCGTTGAGAATGCGCTTGGCGCACCGGGATACGGGGCAAATACCCCCGGTACTTGCCAGAATGCATTGACCGCATCCCTGGCATCGCTCGGTCCAGACACCACGGGATTCGGTTACCCCCATGAAAAAGGTGTTGACGCCGGGATAAATCGGCTTCTGGGTGTACTTTTCTGCAGTGAACTGGACGCCGACCCCGCAGGCCAATGACACCACCCCGTCGTACTGATCGATCATTTCCCGGATCTCGTCGAGGTACTCATGATCGCACTGGCGCTCCAGGGTGTGTTCGTCGATGCGCATATCCCGTCCCTTGTTGAGAAAGTACATCCGAAGGGCGGAGGCCAGGACACCGACTTCCTTTTTCCCGCCGGCCTCACAGACCGTCACGCATTCGTTGCACCCTAAAATGAGGACGCTGTCGTGGGTCTTGATTTCTTCGATGATCTCCTGGATCGGCTTCTTCTCGGCAACAATCATCGGATGGATCCTCCTTTCACGCGCCGGACCCTGCCCGGCGATAATTTTCGTTGCGACCGCATGTGGGTTCTTAGCGGCCGGTGGGATACAGATGTATGTCAGGCGGCCTCCTCAGATTTTGCCGATTTCAGGGGGTTCGGGCCTGCCTCCAGTATCCGGTTCACCATCTCAGCCGCTTTCCGGGCGAACAGCGGCCCATCGCTGGACGAGAGATTGACCATCTGAACACGATCGCCCCCGATGCCCACGGTGTCCAGGATCCGGCTGGCCTGTTCCACGCGCTTTCTGGCCCGGAAATTTCCACTGTTGTAGTGGCAGTCCCCTTCCAGGCAGCCGACCACGTATACACCGTCGGCACCCATCTCGAAGGCTCGCATCAGATGAAGCAGATCCACCTTGCCGGTGCAGGGGACACGGATAATCTTGATGCTGGTCGGGTACTCCAGCCGCATCGAACCTGCCAGGTCCGCAGCGGTGTACCCTCAGAAGTTGCAGCAGAATGCCACGATGATCGGATCAAAATCGGTGCTCATAGAACCCCCTTGAGTAATGCTTCGACCTTGGAAAGAATCTGGTCGTCTTCATACCAGTTCAACTCGATGGCCTTGGCCGGACACTCGGCCGCACAAATGCCGCAGCCGTGGCACAAGGCTTCGTCGATCTCGCTCACCCCCTCGGCATTGATCCGCGGCACGCTATAGGGGCACGACCTGACGCAGACCAGACAAGAGGCACATTGCTCGCCCGCCACCTTGGCAGTGACCGCCGACAGGGTAATGTGGGGCTGAGACAGGAATGTGGTCGCCCGGGATGCCGCCGCATGGGCCTGGGAAATGGCTTCCGGCAGCAGCTTCGGGCTGTGGGCCGTGCCGCAGACAAAAATTCCTTCGGTGGCCATGTCCACCGGCCGCAGTTTGACATGGGCTTCCATGAAATGGCCCTCGGCCGTTCTGGCCAGTTTCACGATGGACGCCAGTTCCTCGGTGTCCGCAGCCACCATGCCGGCACTCAAGGCCAGGACATCGGCTGTCATGCGAAGGGGCCGCTTCAACACATGGTCGGTGAATGTGACCTGAATACCGTCCTCAGTGGATGTGACGACAGGCGGATCCTCCGGTCGGTACCGGAAAAAGAGAACTCCCGACTCTCTGGCCTTCCGATAATAATCTTCCAGCCGGCCATAGGTCCGGATATCCCGATACAGTACACACACCTGTGCTTCCGGATTCAGCTCCTTGACGTGTAGTGCGTTTTTAACCGCAGCCTGACAGCAGATCCGGGAGCAGTTCGGATTCTCTTCGCACCGTGAGCCCACACACTGGATCATTACTGTCGTATCGATGTCGTCTGCGCCCTTCTCGTGCAGCCGGGCGGCAAGTTCTACCTGAGTGCACACACGGTCATCTTGGCCGTACAGGTATTCTTCGGGCTGATATTCGGTGGCTCCGGTGGCCAGGATTACGACGCCGTGTTCGATCTTTCGCTCGTACATGCCCGGCCCGACCAGTACCTCCGTGGTGAAGTTACCCTGAAACCCTGAAAAGCCCACGATGAGCGATTGGGTCAGCACCTGGATCTTCGGGTGGGCCACAACCTGTTGAACGAGTGTTTCCAGGTACGCGCCGATGTCATCACCGGAGATGGTCGCCGTCAGACGGTTGGCCATACCGCCAAGTGTTTTCTCCTTTTCCACGAGAATGGCCTCGAATCCCTGGTCGGCAAGTCCGATGGCCGCATTCATTCCGGCGACGCCGCCGCCGATGACCAGCGCCCGCTGGTTGACCGGAATCTTCTTCTCATCCAGGGGCCGGAGCGTCGCAGAGCGGGCTACAGCCATGCGCACCAGTTGTTTTGCCTTTTCTGTTGCCAGATCCGGGTTGTTGGCGTGGACCCAGGAACCCTGGTTGCGGATATTGGCCATCTCAAAGAGGTACTTGTTGAGACCGCAGGCCTGGAGGGTATCCATAAAAATCGGTTCATGGGTCTTCGGGCTGCAGGCGGCGACCACCACCCGGTTCAGCCCCTGCTCCGCCATAATCTCTTTCATGCCTTCCTGGGAATCCTGGGAGCAGGTGAAGAGATTTTGCCCGGCATACACCACGCCCGGAAGGGACATCGCGTATTCTTCGACAGCGGCCACATCCACTGTTCCGGCGATATTGACGCCGCAGTTACAGACGAAGACGCCGATGCGGGGTTCTTCGTCAACCACGTCCCGTTCCTCGGGAAGTTCCAGGATTTGGGTCCGCGAATTGCGGGCGTCTGCCAGACGCGCGCCTGCCAGGCAGGCAGCGGCGCTGGCTTCCGTGACACTGCTGGGGATATCCTTTGGCTCCTGGAGCACGCCGCAGGCATATACGCCCGCCCGGCTGGTCTCAACGGGAGAGAAAGGTTTCGTGACGGCGAAATTATAGGCATCCAGTTCGACGTTCAGGCGCTCTGCCAGCCCATGGATCGATTCCGGAATCTGCAGTCCCACAGAGAGCACCACGATGTCGAACATCTCCTCCTGGAGTTCTCCGTCGTCGTCCACATAGCGGATCCGAAGGTCTTTGTTTTCACCGATCTCGTCGATGGTGTGGATTCGGGCTTTGACAAAACGCACCCCTTCCCTCTCCCGGGCGCGATTGTAGTATTTCTCGTAATCCTTACCGAAGGTTCGGATGTCCATGTTGAAGATGGCGCAGTCCAGTTCGCCTGAGGCGTGCTCCTTGGCAATCATGGCATCCTTGATGGCGTACATGCAGCAAACCGACGAGCAATATCCATTCCCGCACTTGTTGGTGTCCCGCGACCCGACACACTGGAGCCAGGCGATCTTTTTCGGCTCGGTGTCGTCGGAAGGCCGCGCCAGATGCCCCATGGTCGGGCCCGATGCACTCAGAATCCGTTCGAACTCCAGGCTCGTCATGACATTGGGATTGCTCTTGTAGTGATACTGCTGTTCGAACTGGGACGGATCAAAGGGTTCACTGCCGGTAGCCAGCACCACCGAGCCGACTTCCAGTGCGATCTCTTCTTCCTGCTCCTCGTGGTCTACCGCACCGGCCAGGCAGGCATGCACACACTGATAACACTCACAGCAGACACCGCACTCCAGACACCGCCGGGCTTCCGTGGTCGCCAGGCGCTCGTCGTATCCGAGCTGGACCTCCTTGAAGTTGGTCACCCGCTCTTCGGCCGCAGCCAAGGGCATGATCTGTCGGGGTCGTTGTTCACGCCCCTCGAAGGGAACGTCCTGGACCCCCTCCCACTCGGGCGGTCGGCCGGCCTGAAGGTCCTCACCCTGGATGAACCGGTGGATGGAGATGGCCGCTTCCTTTCCGGCGCCGATGGCTTCGACAACCGTGGCCGGTCCGGTCACGGCATCTCCTCCGGCAAAAATATCGGGATCGTCGGATTGAAGGCTCACCGGGTCCACATTGAGTGTGCCCCAGTCGCTGAGGGTGCAGGCGCATTCATCGGTGAGGCAGGCCCAGTCCGATTCCTGGCCGATGGCCGGAATGATGTTGTCCACGTCAATGGTGAATTCGCTGCCGGGAATCGGCTCGGGCCGCCTGCGGCCGCTGTCGTCCGGCTCCCCGAGCTGCATTTTAATACATTCGACCGCCGTGACACGGCCGTTTTCGGAGATGACCCGCACCGGATTGGTCAGGGTCATCACTTGGATCCCTTCGTCCTCACACTCACGGATCTCTTCCTCATGGGCGGGCATTTCGGCCCGGCTCCGCCGGTAGATAATAATCGGTTGTTTGGAACCGAGACGACGGGCGGTGCGGACGGAATCCATGGCCACGTTTCCACCGCCGATTACCGCCACCCGATCACCCATTGGAACTTTGGTTCCGAGGTTCACGTCCCTCAAAAAATCGACACCGGGGTAAACGCCCTCGTAGTCTTCACCCTCAATACCCAGCACCTTGCACTCATGGGACCCGATGCCCAGAAAGAACGCCCTGTAGCCGTCTTCCCGGAGCTGGGCAATGGTGATGTCCGTTCCAATGTCCACTCCGGTTTTGAATTCAACGCCGAGATCCCGGATCACCTGAATCTCGTCGGCGATGATGTCCCGTGGCAGACGGAATTCCGGAATACCCACGGTGAGCATGCCGCCCAGCACATCGTATTTTTCGAAGACCGTGATCCGGTATCCCTGGATGGCCAGAAAGTAGGCGCAGGTGAGACCAGCCGGTCCCGAGCCGATAACGGCGACTTTTTCTTCCCGGGGCTCCTTCTTTTCGGGGAGATACATGTCTCCCGAGCTGCGATCGGCATCGGCCAGGAATCGATGCAGATTCATGATGGCGAGAGGCTGATCGACCTGCTCACGGGTGCAGGCGGTCTCGCAGGGATGGTGGCAGACCCGCCCGCAGACACCGGGAAACGGGTTGTCTTTTTTAAATAGCTCAAGGGCTTCCCGGTGCTTTCCGGCATTGATCAGAGCGATAAACCCCTGGGCGCTGACATGTGAGGGACAGGTGGCGCGACAGGGTGCCGTGCCCCGCTTAGTGATGGCGTAGGCCCCGGGAATCGCCTGAGCATAGCGCTTGTAAATTGCCTTGTTGTCGGAGAGACCCTCGTTGTATTCGTTGGGGACGTCGATGGGACAGACCTTCGTGCACTCCCCGCAACTGGTGCATTTGGACAGATCCACCAGCCGGGGCTGCTTGCGGACCCGGGCCGTGAAACTTCCCGGATCCCCCTTCAGGTCTATCAGTTCGGTATTGGTAAGAAGCTCGATGTTCAGATGCCGGCCGACCTCGACCAGTTTCGGTGAGATAATTCACATCGCGCAGTCATTGGTCGGAAAGGTTTTATCCAGCTGTGCCATCAGCCCGCCGATCGCAGATGACTTTTCGACCAGATAGACATAATATCCGGAGTTGGCCAGGTCCAGGGCAGATTGCATCCCTGCAATCCCGGCGCCGAGCACCATCACCGCGCCGACCGTGTCCCGGGCCGGATTCTCACGAGTTTCAGACGTGTTGGCCATGTTCGCCCCCCTTAATATCTTATAGATATTCTAAAATCCCAGGAAGTTTCTGCTCCCATCCAATCGTGGCAATGAGCACGCCGGCGTAACCGGCGTCCTTGATCCGCCTCACCAGATCGGCGGCGAGCGCGACACACTCATTGACTTTGTCCGGAGCCTTTTGGATGCGTGTGACGACCTCATCCGGCACGTACACTGCTTCGACGTTTCTGGCCATATACCGGGCCATGCCCACGGACTTGAGTAGCAGCACAGTGGGAATAATCTTTACGCCATCGGTCTGGAACCGTTCCTGGAACGGCTCGATGACCGACAGATCAAAAACCGGCGGACTGATGAAAAATTCAGCGCCGGCTTCGACTTTTTTCCGGATCTCGTCGGCCTCCAGCTCCGGGGATCGGTCCCTGGCAGCCGCATCGATCCGGGATCCGATCAGAAACTCCGGGGCACCGGCCAGTTCGATCCCGGCCATGTCCCGGCCCTCTTCAAGGCCCCTGATGGCCCGGAGCAGATCCAGGAGATCGATGTCATATACCGACCGGGCCTGGTGATGATCACCAAAACTGGTGTCTTCCCCATGGACGGCCATCACGCTGGTGATACCGCAGCCGTATGCAGCCAGCAGGTCCGCCTGGATGGCGATACGATTTCGGTCCCGGCAACAGACCTGAAACACCGTCTCAAGTCCCCTCCCCTGGAGCACCATGGCGCCACCCAGACTGCTCATCCGCATGACCGCATTGCTCATCTCCGGCACCACAAAGGCGTCCACCTTGCCTTTTACCCGGGCGGCATTTTCGGTCATGCCGGTGACATCGACGCCCTTGGGCGGCTCCATCTCGGCCAGGACGGCAAACTCCCCCCTCTCGAATTTGTCCTTGAGTTGCATTGATTTTCCTCCGGGAAATGGAATCAGCATGGCTAAAATCGATTCCCGATTTTAGAAATTGCGGCTGCGCCGCTGAAATTCATCATGTCAAAGAAAGCGTGTTCGCGATCGGGTCCGGCGGTCATCCGTCTCTTCCCTCCGCAAGGACTGTGCCGGTGCCGTTCATATCGCGGACAAAAATTAAATTACCATGGATTTCAAATAGTTGGGGGATATTCCGGAATTGTCAGGAAGGATATTTAGGCTTGTAAGAACAATGAAAGTGTGCCAAAATGGCATATGTATTAAAAAATAAATAATAATTTCAATAATTTAAAATTATACGCCATTTCGGCATAGTCCAAACTGGCATAATCATCACAGTTTTTCACAGAACTCGTCGCGCGTGTTAACCCGTTGCTGAACACGTTAAACCTTCAACTTTCAGCTTCGAGCTATCCGCTCCAAACTTTGAACTTTCAGCTTTCAGCTTTAGACTTAATGTCATGGAAACCCGCATCATCATCGTCGAAGATGACTTCGATTACCTGGAACTGCTCAATGGGAAACTGGTGTCCGCCGGTTTCCGCAGTATCCGGGCCGAGGACGACTCGGTAAAAGCCGCATCTCTGTTCGAAAAAGGGGCTGTTTTTGACATCGCCCTGATAGACATGAACATGCCCGGAATGGACGGGATCTCTCTGCTGGAATTCATAAAGAATACCAGTCCCAGGACCGAATGCATCATGGTAACGGCGGTAAACGATGCCCGGGTCGCTGTGGAGTGCTTGAAAAAGGGCGCTTACGATTATCTGGTCAAGCCGATCACCCAGGAGGATCTTGTCTTTTCCATCACGCGCAGCCTCGAGCGGAAGCGTCTCCTCGACATTCTGGATATCAAAAAGGGCAAGAGTGTGCCCCGTTTGATGAATCCGGAACCGTTCCGCCTTATTTTGACACGTTCGGAAAAGATGCGCCGCCTGCTCAAGGAGGCAGAGCTTCATGCGGTCAGCGAGGTGCCGGTGCTGATCACCGGAGAAAGCGGCACCGGAAAGGAACTGCTGGCCCGGGCCATTCATAAGGCCAGCCCGCGGGCTCGCAATCCGTTTACCCCTGTGAATATGGCGTCCCAATCGGCCACCCTCTTCGAGGCCGAGTTCTTCGGTCACACAAAGGGGGCGTTCACCGGTGCGGAAAAGGACCGGTCCGGATTTCTTCTGGCCTCCAACCACGGCACCCTTTTCCTGGACGAGATCGGTAACCTTCCCCTGGAACTCCAGGGGAAGCTTCTGCGGGTACTTCAGGACGGTGAGTACACGCGTCTGGGAACCAGCAAACGCCAGAAGGTGGATGTCCGTTTTATTGCCGCCACCAATGAAGACCTGGACGACCTGCTCAACAGAAAGAAGTTTCGAAAGGATCTGTATTACCGGATCCGGGGAGGCTGGCTGCACCTGCCGCCGCTGCGGGAACGCAGAGAAGACATCCCCATCCTGGTGGATCATTTCCTGGACGCGTTCTGTCCCGCCGGGAATCGATGCCGGATGACCGATGATGCCTGCTGTCTGATGCTGGAGCATCGGTTCCCGGGCAACATCCGGGAGCTTGAGACGATTGTCCGGTCTGCGGTAAATCTGGCCCAGGGACGACCGATTGTACCCGAGTTTCTGCCCAGGGAGGTCCAGCAGAACAAGAAAACCGCCAATTGCGCCCAGCCGGAATCAAATTCGATACGGCCACTTGCCGACATCGAGCGCGAGCACATCCTGAACACCTACCGGCACACCGGCCGGAACAAATCGAAGACAGCCCGAATGCTGGGAATCGGCTTGAACACCCTGCGGAGAAAACTCCGCGGATATGCCGTAAACTAGAAAACTCCATAGGAGGACTATCATGAACCGGGGATTGGCAAAGGCCATCGTGCTCCTGCCCGTGCCGGTGCTGATCATTGTGCCGGCGATCATCTTAATTCTCTCAAGAGGGACCATCGTATCGCCCGATGTTCAAGTTCCGACCCAGGTGACGTTCTGGGTGGCCGTGGATTTTCTAACAGCAGGAATATTTCTGGCCGCCTGGTCGGCCCATGTCATCGTGGCAGTCGGTGAGGGGACCCCTGCCCCCTGGGAACCGACACGCAAACTGGTGATCGCCGGCCCCTATCGGTATGTCAGAAACCCGATGATCACCGGAGTGCTGCTCATTCTCATTGGCGAGACGATTCTGTGGAACACCTGGGCGCTGTTTTTGTGGGCCGTCGTCTTTTTCGTTGCCAACCTGATCTATTTTCCCGTGGTGGAAGAAAACGGGCTGGAACAGAGGTTTGGGGAAGAATATCTCGCATACAAAGCACACGTTCCTCGCTGGATCCCCAGGCTTCAGAGTTGGGACGGGAAGCGCACAACGCCATAGACCTTCAAGAGCGATCTCTCTCCTTGACAAATCCCATGATGATGCCAAATGATTAAGGGGTCAGACTCAGGCCTGCAGGGCGGTCGTGATTTTGGTGCACCACCCTCAATCGATCGCACGACGGTTCCAAATCCTCCCCATCAATTCGAGATCTGCCCGACGTACGCCTCAGATGGTGTACACGTTCACGACGGCCCCGGCTAAACGGCGTCTCTCGACGCGGATGGGTACCGTCAATCCAAAACCGTTCGCGAAAACGCCTGGATAGCCACTCCATTTCTGCGGAGGCGAAACGACACGTTTTGCTGAGCGCAAAACCTCAAACATGGAAGGAGAACGCCATGGCAAGTTACCTGATGATCTGGGACATCAATGATGCCTTTGTGCCGGTGGATCCAAAGGAGCGCGGGGAAGCCTACAACATGCTGCTGGCAATGGTAAAAAACGACATGGAAAAGGGCCTCTCCAAGGCATGGGGTACCTTTATCGGGGAACGCACCGGATACTGTCTGGTAGAGGGCACTGAACTGGAAATCATGAATCTGGTGCAGCAGTACACCCCCTATGTGAACTTTGAAACCCACGCCTGTGCATCGGTGGAGCAAGCCCAGGAAATGGTCAACGCGCTGATCGGCTCATAACCGCCCGGTTTCGGGGCAGGCCGGGTGATTCGGCCGGCCCCGATGCTTCACCCTGCCCTGAGGATGGCATACGCAACCGGTCCCATGCCGATGTCCCATTTATCCCGGCCTTACGAATCGATGGGGACCTCCCTTGACACCCCCCGAATGATAAATAATCTCCTGATATAGCTTGTTTGCCGAAAATTTACCGGGAGTCATTTATCTGTCTTAACCGGAGGAAACGTAAGGTGACAGATACAGGTCATGATATCGAAGCATGTCGGATGCATGAGTCCGATTCAACAGGGAACACCAACCTCTGCTGCTGCTATATCACCGACGCCAAAGACCACTTTGAGGATCCCTGCTACGTTCCTGTAAAGGAATGCTGCAGAGATAGAGGCATCATGGGGACAGAATCGCAATAACCGGCATCAAGCCGACCGGTGCTCCACATGTCGGTAACTACCTGGGGATGATCCGGCCGGCCCTGGAACTGGTTGATCAATATCGATCACTGGTTTTTATTGCCGACTACCATGCCCTGAACACCTCCCGGGACCCCATCGCATTGAATCGCCGAATTCACGAGGTGGCGGCCACGTGGCTCGCTCTGGGTCTCGATCCCAGTCAGGTCATCTTTTTCAAGCAGTCCGACATACCGGAAGTTTTCGAAATGGCCTGGATCCTTTCCTGCATCACTTCCAAGGGTCTCCTCAACCGGGCTCATGCGTACAAAGCCGCGGTGGCGTCAAACAGACAGGTCGGCAAAGACAGAGATGCCGGGATCAATGCCGGATTGTACAATTATCCGGTGCTCATGGCGGCCGACATTCTGCTGTTTGGTACCGAGATTGTGCCGGTAGGCCACGATCAAAAGCAGCACATCGAGATCACCCGGGACATTGCTGCGGAATTCAACGCCACCTATGGGAGGGTATTGCGAAAACCGAAGGAATTGATTCGGGAAAGCGTGATGGTGGTTCCCGGTCTCGATGGTCGTAAAATGAGCAAGTCTTACCGGAATACCATTCCTATCTTTGCGCCCCCGGAGGCCGTCCGCAAACAGGTCATGCGGATCCGAACCGACTCGAAACGTCCGGAGGATTCCAAAGATCCGGATAGATGCAACGTCTTCGCCATCTACCGGCATTTCGCGGCTCCGGAAGCGGTTGAATCAAAGAGGCACCAGTACCGATCCGGTGGGGTCGCCTACAGCCACATCAAGCATGAGCTCGTCGATCTGCTGGAGTCTACATTCGGTCCCTTCCGGGAGGCCTTCCGTCAACTGACGAAAGATCCGCCGGGTGTTGATCGGGTTCTGAAAGACGGGGCGGCGCGTGCCCGGATACTGGCGCGCCCAATGCTGGCGAAGGTACGCCGCCGCGTTGGCATCGAATCACGCTGATAACGATCGGCAGCTTTTCTCCTGCGGAAGCTGCCGGCGAAAGGATATATCATGGGAGAAAATGTTGCCCGCAAATTGATCGAATCGCATCTGGTGGGTGGCAAGATGGCGGTTGGCGAGGAAATCGCCTTAACCATCGATCAAACCCTGACCCAGGATGCCACCGGCACCATGGTCATGCTCGAGTTTGAGGCCATGCAGGTGCCGCGCGTAAAAACGAAACTCTCCGCCCAATACGTGGACCACAACCTGCTTCAAACGGATTTCAAAAACGCCGATGACCATCTGTTTTTAAGGAGCGCCTGTAAAAAATTCGGTGTCTGGTACAGCCGACCCGGGAACGGGGTAAGCCACCCTGTTCATATGGAGCGCTTCGGCATTCCGGGACAAACCCTTCTCGGTTCGGACAGTCATACACCGGCAGCCGGAGCCCTGGGGATGCTGGCCATGGGCGCCGGCGGCCTGGAAGTGGCCATGGCGATGGCAGGAGAACCCATTTATATCCGGATGCCGGAAGTCATGGGGGTTCGTCTGACAGGAGCGCTTCCCGATTGGGTCAGCGCCAAGGACGTCATTCTCGAAATGCTCCGACGTTACGGGGTGGGCGGCGGTGTCGGTAAAATCATCGAATACCACGGCCCGGGGCTGGACAATCTGTCGGCCATGGACAGGCATGTCATCGCCAATATGGGAACGGAAATGGGCGCCACCACCACGGTGTTCCCGTCGGATGAGACCGTCCGGCGGTTTTTAATGGGCCAGGGTAGAGAACCGGACTGGAGCCCTGTCGAGGCGGATTCCGATGCCGGCTACGACGTGCACGATGACATCGACCTGTCCTCACTGGAGCCGCTCATTGCACTTCCGAGCAGCCCCGGCAATGTGGTTCCGGTCAGAGAAGTGGCCGGACGTGAAATATTCCAGGCCTATATCGGATCTTCCGCAAACCCGGGCCTTCGCGACTTTGCCATCCCGGCGCTCATGGTGGAAGGCCGGACCGTAAACGAACGCGTCTCGTTCGATATCAATCCAACCTCGCGGCAAATGTTGGAAAACCTGGCCGACTCCGGCCTTCTGGCAAACCTTGTCCGCGCCGGCGCGCGCATTCATCAGGCCGGCTGCGGCGGATGCATCGGTATGGGACAGGCCCCGGCCACCGGCAAAATCAGCTTGCGAACCGTCCCACGAAACTTCCCGGGGCGTTCCGGCACCAAGGAGGATTCTGTTTACCTGTGCAGTCCGGAAACCGCCGCGGCCTCTGCACTGACCGGTGTTATCACCGATCCCCGCACCCTGGATATGGCCTATCCGATGTTTATCCCCGACACGCCGATTCAGATCAACACAAAGATGCTGCTGGCCCCCCCGGCCTCAGGAAACGGCGTTGAATTGGAAAAAGGGCCGAATATCAAACCATTGCCGGTATTCGATCCACTGCCGGACACCCTTGAAGGGCCGGTGCTGCTGAAGCTGGGGGACGATATATCCACCGACGAGATCATGCCGGCCGGAGCAGACGTGCTGCCCTATCGGAGCAATATCCCGGAGATCAGCAAATTTGTATTCAGCCGTTTGGAGGAACGCTTCTTCGAGCGTGCCGCGAGGCTTCCGGAAAAGTGTTTTATGGTGGTGGGAGGAAACAACTACGGCCAGGGATCGAGCCGGGAACATGCCGCCCTGGCTCCCCGGTACATGGGGCTTCGTATCGTGATAGCAAAAAGTTTTGCCCGTATACACTGGCAGAACCTGGCCAACTTCGGCATTCTGCCCCTGACCTTCATCGATCCTTCCGACTCCGAGAGGGTCGATCAGGGGGACCGGCTGGAGGCCGGCGACCTCAGGAACAAGCTGGTCCAGGGGAACCGGGTCCGGATTACGAACCTCACCAAGGGTCGAAGTTTTGAAGCACGGCATGCATTAACCGCTCGGCAGATCAAGATGATTCTAAATGGAAGTTTGATTAATGTGGTGAGGCGCAAACACGCCTGAATAAAAACATCGGAATCGGAATCGCGTTCGGTATCGAGATCTCCGAACAACCCACTTCACCATCGACTCCGATGGCGATAGCGATCCCGATCCCGACAACCCATGAAGACGGAGGTGCAGCATGGAGTTAGAGCGAATCTTATGGCCGACGGATCTGTCCGGCAGCGCCAAACAGGCATTGGGTTATGTGCAGTCGCTGACCCAGAAATACCAGGCCGAGATCCACGTCCTCTATGTCATCCAAGATATCGCGCATCACCGCGGCTGGTATGGCGACTTTGAGGATGACCACATCAACAAGATTATTGCATGGGAAAGCAAGAAAGCGAAAGAGCGGCTGGATGATATCTGCTCGAACTATCTGGACGGCTGTCCGCTCTACATCAAACACGTGGCGGTGGGGGACCCGGCGCAGGAAATTCTGCGTCTGGTCGATAAAGAAAAGATCGACATGGTCATACTGTCTACCCGGGGCGCCAAAGGGCATTTCTCTTTTGGAAGCGTCGCCGAGAAGATCGTCAAAAACGCTACTGTCCCTGTGGTAACCATCCCCCCGTCCGGAGATCCGGAAATGGTGGAATGATACATACCGTTCGGGTGCCGTCAGATCTTGGGGTGCCGCATACCGGTGGTCCGCTCGGCAGCTCTATTGCGGAATCTTTAGCCGGCTAACGATGCATCAGGATTCGTTCTCCAATTCCAAATCGTGGGTGATCTGAATCGCATCAATCACACTCTGGGCGGCCGGACAGCGTGTTATGTAGTTTTCGAATGCAGCCTCTGCGTCCGCACGCTTTTCCGCCGGCAGCCTCAATCGGTAATGGACGTGAATACGGGTAATTTTCAGGACACCGTCGACGTTTTCCACATCCCCCGTCACGGTCGCCATGTAGCGATCCTGGAAGGTGCGGATCTTCGTTTTAGCCAACACCGTGGCTAATGTCCCCATCATTCACCCGCCAACGGCTCCGACCACATGGTCCAGCGTTGCCGCGTGCTCTTCTTCCGGATCGACCCCGTAAAATTTTTTGATGCCGCCATGAACCCCATAATATACAGGCTCGGAAAATCCCCGGATTTGCGCAATTCGGGTGGGGCCGTTTTTGCGTGTGATGGTAATGTGTGATTGATGAACAATCTCGCCCATGACAGTCTCCTTTTTATGAAACGGCCTCTTTGGGTAACCCCCGATGGAGACCGCTGTTCGTCGGTTCCATGTAACATAGGGATGTTTCAGTCTATGTAAATCTAAGGTCATTGCCATAAATTTGTTCCATTTAAACATTGAGTATTCTACTTGAATTCCTTCTTGTCCAGCGGCCCGGATTCCGATATTGACTATTACTTGACGGGCTCATCCGTCGACAGGCTGAGGGTTGCCGGACCCGCGGGCACACCCTTCGACAAGCCCAGGACAGGCGGGCAAACGGGCCAACGGGCCAACGTGATAATACAAAAGGGAAGCGAATATCTTATGGGACACACACTGTTTGAAAAAATCTGGTCGCGCCATGTGGTCCATGAACTGCCTGACGGAGCGGTGCTTCTGTATATCGATCGTCACCTGGTACACGAGGTCACCAGTCCACAGGCGTTCGAGGGCATGCGGCTTTCCGGACGAAACATACGCCGCCCGGAACTGACCTTTTCCACCATGGACCACAATGTTGCGACAACCGAGGATCGTCTGGACATCAAGGATCCCATTTCAAAGGCCCAGGTCGACGCGTTGGAAGAAAACTGCAATGACTTCGGCGTCTCCCTGTTCGGCCTTGGGGATCCGCACCAGGGCATCGTCCATGTCATCGGCCCGGAGATGGGCATTACCCTGCCCGGGTTGACCATTGTCTGCGGCGATTCCCACACATCGACCCATGGTGCCTTCGGCGCGCTGGCCTTCGGCATCGGCACTTCCGAGGTGGAACATGTGCTGGTCACCCAGACCCTGAAGCAGCATGAACCCGGAACCTATAAAGTGGAGTTTACCGGTCGCCTGTCTCCCCATGTGTTCTCCAAAGACATGGTACTCAAACTGATCGGTACTATCGGAACGGCCGGTGGCGCGGGCCATGTTTTCGAATACTGCGGTGAGGCCGTCCGCTCCCTTTCCATGGAAGCGCGCATGTCGATGTGCAATATGAGTATCGAGGGCGGAGCCCGGGCAGGCATGATCGCCCCGGATGATACGACCATTCAATATATTACCGGCATCGACCGCCCGTACGCACCAACCGGCGCGGCATTGGACCGGGCGATAGCCTACTGGCGGTCGCTGCCGACGGATGAGGACGCCGAATTCGACCGTACCATTTCCATCGATGCCGCCAGCCTTGTGCCGCAGGTCACCTGGGGCACCAATCCCGGAATGGTCATCGATATTGACCAGCCGGTGCCCGGACCGGACGCCGGCGGAATTTACAGCCGCACGGACGTGGAAAACGCCCTGGAATACATCGGCCTGACCCCCGGTACCCGTATGACCGACGTTTCCGTGGACGTCGTGTTTATCGGAAGCTGTACCAACTCCCGGATCGAAGACCTGCGCCTGGCGGCGGCGGTGATGGACGGGAGGAAAAAGGCCGATCACGTCCAGGTGCTGGTGGTGCCCGGCTCCGATCAGGTCCGCCGGCAGGCCGAAGCCGAGGGCCTGAATCGAATTTTCAAGGCCGCAGGTGCAGAGTGGCGATATGCGGGCTGCAGCATGTGTCTGGGCATGAACCCGGACCAGTTGCGTCCCAAGCAGCGATCCGCATCCACGTCGAATCGGAATTTCGAGGGCCGCCAGGGTAAGGGAGGCCGCACCCATCTGGTCAGCCCGGAAATGGCGGCGACCGCCGCCGTGGCCGGAAAATTCGTCGATATTCGGACATGGCTTGACCGCTAAGCCTGGAAAGGAAACAGCCCGGAAAGGAAAGATCATGACACCGTTTACACAGCATACCGGCATTGTCGCGACACTGAACCGATCCAATGTCGACACCGATCAAATCATACCCAAGCAGTTTCTGAAATCGATCAAGCGGACCGGGTACGGGCCCAACGCTTTTTTTGACTGGCGCTATAATACCGACGGAACCCCCAATCCGGAGTTTGAACTCAATCAAGCCCGCTTTGAAGGGCGCTCCATTTTGGTGGCCCGGAATAATTTCGGCTGCGGCTCGAGCCGGGAGCACGCGGTCTGGGCGTTGGTGCAGGACGGCTACGCCGTCATCATCGCTCCGTGGAAACCCGTCGGCAGCACCCGCCTGCCCGCGTATGCCGATATTTTCAGATCCAACGCCGTGAAAAACGGTTTACTGCTCATCGAACTGGCTGAAGAAGAGGTGGACCATATCTTTGCCCTGGTGGAGCGGTATCCGGGATTGGAGGCAACCGTCGATTTGCCGGAACAGCAAATTACCTTTCTCGTACCGGAACCCCTCATATATGATTTCGATGTTGAGGCGTCCGCCAAGGCGCAGCTGATTGGTGGACTGGATGATATCGATCTGTCTCTCCAATACGAAACGGATATCGAAAGGTTCGAACAGCAGCATGACCCCTTTTTATCGCCCCCTGGCTGATGGGGGCAAGACAGCCCCTCGTGCCATCTTGGACGGTGGGGCATTTCATTTCGTGCGCATTCCTGTTGTCCCCGCCGAATCAAGTCATCTCATGATATATCATGAGGCTCTTCCCCGGCTAACGCACTAAAATTGCCCCACTTTTGCCAACTTTGGGCCTTGATACAACGACAAAAAGGGGCACTTGCATGTCAAATTACGTCATGGCTGATCCTACAATACTTGTAGAAAGACTGGATTGACTCATAACACTCTGTATATATTTAATATAATTATAGTGCCGCAGCTCAACAATCAGGTATGAAACTTGCTTTTCCTTTGCAGGATAACCTCGACACAAACTGTAGCTCAATCCCCATCCGAAAGGAAAAGCTCATGAAGACGAATAGGGTCACTGTGAGGGTTGCCCTGGTGGCGCTGCTGACAGCAACGCTCGTGTGCGGGTATCACGGCACGGCGGGCGCCCAGGGACAGGAAGATGGCGGCATTCTGAATCAAATACAATGGGAGCACGGACCCGGTGTGTCCGCTCTGGGTCAATGGGCCGAAATCGAAGTTCCCGACGGCTTCGTCTTTGCCAATGGATCGGACACCCAACTCCTAATGGAAGCCATGGGCAATGTGAACTCCGGTACGGAGGTCGGATTTATCGCTCCGACCAGCCTCGATTGGTTTGTGGTGTTCGAATTCGATAAAATCGGCTATGTCAAAGACGACGAGAAGGATGATCTCGATTCGGAAGCCATCATTGAGTCCATTCGAAAAGGTACTGAAGCAGGCAACAAAGTCAGAAGAGAACGAGGCTTTCCGACGCTGCAAATTGTCGGTTGGGAGGTTGAGCCCCACTATAATGATCTGACCAACAACCTGGAATGGGCCATTCGGGCCGAAAATGAGGACGGCAGTCTTGTCTTGAATCACAACACGCGTCTGCTCGGCAGAAGAGGTGTGATGAAATCCACCCTGGTTGTGGACCCGGAAGTGTTTGCTTCGGTGTTACCCGTATTCCGGAGCAGCCTGGATGGATTCGAATTTAAATCCGGGCAAACATATGCCGAGTATACCAAAGGCGATAAAATTGCGAAATACGGTTTAACCGCTCTTGTGGCGGGGGGCGCAGGGGCTGCCGCCGCAAAGCTGGGCCTCTTCAAGATCCTGGGCAAATACTTCAAGGTCGTGATTGTTGCCGTGATCGCATTTTTTGCCGGCATATTAAAGTTTCTGAAAAGTCTGTTTGGTGGCGGATCCGGCAGAAAAGAAGAAGAACCTCAAATGGTCGGGCAATTGACCGAGAGGGATCAATCATCGGTGTTTTGATCCCCGGGACGATCGATGGAGATCCGGCCCACTGGGTCGGGTCCCGCGGTTGAAGCAGAATTGCTTGACCGGAAACGGCATCGCGCGATGGGCTGGGATGACGCTTTACGGTTGGATTAGATGGCGGCCGGCCGATTAAACATCATGAAACCCGAGTCGTCCGGGTTGGGATGCTCCGGCCCGGACGTCAAACGGTCAGCACCACGATAACCTCCACGGGGGGCAACTTCCGGATGGGTTGTATTGGAGGCTTCAAGTAGCGCCCCCCATTCATCGCGCCTTCAATAACAAACGGTTCTCATGCACCACCTGCTGGAAGTTCTATTCCCATATATCGTCCTGTTTTATGTTTTTGACTGTTTCCTTTATATAAAGAGCGGTCAGGCGGTTCTGTCGTCCCATTTCGGCACCGGCTATCGATTCAAAGAGCCCGGCTTCCGTTTCCTCGGGTTCTCCCCAACGGCCCGCCTGTTCATCTCATCCAATCCGACCGTTTATGCCTCACCGAAGGGAATCTATCTTTTAACATCAGCGGACCAACAGAAATCGGACATCTATCGTTTGGATGCGTATGACTTCTTCGCCTTTGATGCGAACCCCGCCATTGAAACGGAAGGTTCTCTTCTATCACTGGATAAGCGATCGACCATCGATCTCCATTCACCGGTTTTAGCGAAACAGACGTTAGATTATTTGAACGCCTTTTGTAACCTCCCGGAGGGAGAAAGGGGCCGTGAAATAGAAAAATGGGTCCGTTCCAAATATGACGTAACGGAAATTAAGAAGACTTGGCAGGCCTCGTCACAATATTTCTCTGTGTTGGACACCATGGGAGCCTTGTTATTCATGGCCTCCTTTATCCTGCTTCCGTCCATCCTGTATATCCCACTGCCGATCCATCTGCCCATGTTTTTAATTTGGATGTTGGTGATGTTTGCCGCCGTGCTACTGATATCCGGGATCTACCTCACCAGGTCTCGAAACCCTGCCGAGGGGGGACTGCGACGGATCCTATCGTTAATCCTGTCGCCGGCCACGGCGGCACATCCTGTCCATCATTTCACAAAACACCTGTTTTACTCCTACGACATCCTTGCCATCTCGGCCGCCTTCTCACAGCCGTCCGAATTTCGAAAGCAGCTGAGACAGGAACTTAAAATACTTCATTTTTCGATACATCAGAATGCCAATCCGGACTTTACCGAATGTCTGCGATTAAGGCGAACCTGCTTAAATGGATTTCTGGAAATCGCCGGGGTGAGCCCCGACGATGTGCTGGCACCGCCCTCGCAAAGAGATCCCAACGCCCATAGCTACTGTCCTCTCTGTGAGACGGAATTTCTCAAAGGAGTCGATGGGTGTCCGGATTGCGGTATCCTTCTGGAAACCTTCAACATAGCGTCCCACAGCATCTCATGAATACGCTTGTCTTGAAAGTTATAGGAACGACATTTTCACCACGAAGGAGACGAAGAAAAATGGTCTAACTTCATTTAGCACCTTTGGTGCTCTTCGTGGTCTTCGTGGTGCTTAAAATCCAAATCCATCCAACGTGTGCCTTCTGGAGATGCTCATTCATGAAATGTCGCAAAAGGTATTCTGATTGACGCTCTTATTGGATCAAATAGGTCCGGAGGAATGGAGACAAGGATTCCGATTTGGGATCGTCCGCGTTTCACATTGTCCGTCTGGATTCGGCGCCTGAACCCGATCCGATGATGGTTTCCGATGAACCGATGCGCGGCGACGGTCATTCGCGGATGCGGCGTTTCAGTTCACGTATCAGAGAAGAACATACCTGATTGGCATCGGCGACGATGGCCGTATCCGCCATTTTCATCATGGGGGCTTCCGGGTTCTTGTTGATGGCCACAATCAGGTCCGCATCGGCAATGGCCGCCGTGTGTTGGATGGCGCCGCTGACTCCGAACGAAAACAGGATCTGCGGGTGGACGTGTTTTCCGGCCTGCCCCACCAGAGCGTCATGAGCAATCCAGTTGGAATAGACCACCGGTCGGGTGGCCCCGACTTCTCCGCCCAGCAATCGGGCCAGTTCGAAAAGCTTTTTAAATTTCGTTTTGCTTCCCATGCCACGTCCTCCACAGACGACGACCTGCGCGTCTTCCAGTCGCTGGGCGCGCTTGGGGATACGTTCCGATCGTATCAGCCGTGCCCGGGGTACGGGCAGGTCTTCCGGCATGGTTACCGGTATGATGTCTCCCACCGCATCATCGTTATGGGGCAATTCCTGAAAGGTTCCAGGCCGCACTGTTGCCATTTGCGGACGACAGGCGGGCGTGACGGTTTTTGCCAGCAAATTTCCCCCAAATGCCGGCGCCGTTTGAATGAGGAGGCCGTTGTCGTCGATGGACAGACGGATACAGTCCGCCGTCAGACCGGTTCCCAGCCGTTTGGCCACCCGGGGGGCCAGCTCACGCCCAAAGTCCGTGGCGCCGATCAGGATGATCTCGGGAGAAAAACGGAGTGACAGATGGGTTAGCAGAGCGGCGTGGGTTTCGGAGCTGTAGGTCTTCAGATCCGGATGGCCGATGACGTAGACTTTCTGTACGCCATGGGCAATGTATTCACCCACAAAATCATCCACTGAGTGCCCGAAGATCACCGCGCAGACATCGGCATCAATTTCGGGTGCCAATTCAACGGCACGGGCCAGCAGTTGAAGGGTAACACGGTTTTGAAAATAGTTTCTGTAATCTCCGTACACCCAGATGCTGTTTTGGAAGCGACGCATGGTGTTAACCGTTGGGTTTCAGGTCTTTGCCTATTGCGGCAGCGATCTGGTCTCCGAACTGATCCAATAAATCTTCGACAACCTTCTTTGCAGATCCCCGCATCACGATGTTTTCTTTCTGGGCAGCCGGAGAGTACACATCCAATATCCGCGTGGGAGATGCGTTTCTCCCGATCTGCTCCGGTGTCAACCCAAGCCCTTGGGCGTCTATAACGGTGATGGAATCCCGATCAAAGGCTTCCTGAAGACCTCCCAGGGAAGCATACCGGGGGGTGTATCGTTGGGTGGCGATGGTGACCACTCCGGGCAGATCCATCTCGATGGTTTCTAGAAAATCGTCCGCTTCACGTTCCAGGCGGACCGTGTGATGTTGCAAATCGAGTTTCTCCACATAAGCGACCCCTGCCACGTTCAACTCTTCGGCCAATTGGGGGCCGACCTGAGCCGTTTCGCTATCGCTGGTATGACAGCCACAGAGCACCAGGTCAAAATCCGGGCATTCCCCGGTGATCGCGCGGGCCAGTGTAAAGGAAGTGACCATGGTATCGGCACCGGCCATTTGGGGATCGGTCAGCAGGATACCGCTGTCCGCCCCCATGGCTAAGGCCTCCCGGAGAATTTCCTCCGCCATGACGGGTCCCATGGTCAGCACCGTAATCCGTGCCCCGTGCCGGTCTTTCAACTGGATGGCCGCCTCGAGTGCATGTTTGCATGCGGGGTTCATCATGCCGTCGGCAAGGTCCCGTCTGAGTCGGCCGGACCGGGAATCCCAAGGCAATTCCGACACCATGGGGACCTGTTTCATACAGACCACGAAATGATATCTCATCTGACGGTGTTCTCTCTCTCGGTGAAAAGAGTTTATGAAATGACAGGATTACGTGGGTTGTGACAGAACCCCCCGGGCAATGACCACCCGCTGCACTTCGCTGGTACCCTCGTAAATTTCGGTGACCTTGGCATCTCGAAAGTAGCGTTCCACATCGTATTCCTTGCTGTACCCGTATCCCCCATGGATCTGAACAGCCAGATTCGTGACCCGGGATGCCAGGCGGCTGCAGAAGAGCTTTGCTTTCGCCGCCTCAGTGCCGAACGGTCGGCCTTCATCCTTAAATGCGCAGGCGCGGTAGAGCAGCAACCGCCCTGCGTCTATCTCGGTGGCCATATCGGCCAGATAGTTCTGAATGGTCTGAAAAGCCGCAATCGGTTTCTTGAACTGGTGGCGCTCCTTGGCGTATTTGACCGATGCGTCGAACGCGCCCTGGGCGATGCCCAGAGCCTGGGCGGCGATACCGATCCGCCCGGTGTCCAGTGCCGCCAGACCGATCTTCATGCCGTCGCCAACGCGTCCCAGCAGGTTTTCCCGGGGTACCCGACAATTCTCGAAAAAAAGAGAGGAGACCGGGTTGGCGCGCATGCCGCAAAGATCTTCTATCTCGCCGACGGAAAATCCGGGCGTTTCTTTCTCCACCATAAATACGCTGCCACCCCGCGCCCCTTGCTCCTGGGGCGTTACGGCAAACACCAGGCTAAGGCCGCAGACCCCGCCATTGGTAACAAATATTTTGGTGCCGTTAATGATAAAACCATCCTCTTCCCGCACTGCCTGGGTTTCCACCCCTCCGGCATCGGATCCGGCGTTGGCTTCAGTCAGGCAGAAGGCGCCGATCCGTTCGCCTCTGCCCAAAGCGGGCAGAAATTTCTCCCGTTGCGCCGCGGTGCCGAATGCGGAAATCGGATATGCCCCGACGCTGTTGTGCACCGAAATGCACAACCCGATAGCCGCACTGACCCTGGAAAGTTCTTCGATAGTAATGGCGTAGCTGATGCCGTCCACTTCGGCACCCCCGTATGCCTTCGGCACCTGGAGGCCAAAAAAGTTCAACGGCCGCATCTTTTCGATGATGTCCCAGGGGAACCGGGCCTCCCGGTCGAGATCATATACGACCGGGGCGATTTCGGTTTCCGCAAAATCGCGAACCGCCTGACGAACGACCTTATGCTTCATGCATGGGTTAAAATCCATGGCGCGATGATTCCTATCCTCTGAATAACATCGTGCAACGATGTTATGAAACGCGACAACGTCGCTTATGGGGCGAAAAGCATGTTAACGCGATACGGGCTTGCCCTCAAGCCCTAACCCGAGAAGTGGGTGAAATCCGTTCATTTTTAGATGACAGGTCCGTGTTCCGATGGGCTTCCGGGCGATTAATCCGCGAAACGGTTGCCTATATCGATGCCATCGCGTATAAAGGCTTGTCTTTACAGAATTCGGTACGATCGCGGAATCACCGGTTGAATTCCGAAGCCCACGAACACTGTGTTCCACTAACCATTTCCCACCTACAGGAGCCAAGATGCAGGAGAATTCAGACCATCCTCAGTCTTCATCAGGCCAGAGGCCCCGGCGATCCCAATCGAAACCTGCGTTCAATCGCTCGATGATTTGGATTGCCTTGACGGCAGTGCTGGTGGTCATCGCCGTGGTCTGGGGATTTCGGATCCTGCAGGTCACCCGTTTCGCGAATGACCTGGCCCGCGATATGGCTGCCTGCCATCACGCGGAACAGGAGGTGACCTTCAGGTTGGGGGCGTTCCAGGAACTGGCCGATGCCATGCCCCAGCTGACCTTTTCTCCTGTTTTTCCCCAGCGCATCGAAAAACTCCAGCCCGTATTTATCGGTGCCCAGTATTGCAATATCCTTGAACGGACCGCTGTTCAGATTCGGCTGAAAAACGCCGGCGGGTCGAGTTACAGTCTATTTCAGGTCCGGCTCATACCCGCCGACCCTGAACTGAAGGACAGCGAGCTGATCGGGGAAGGTGTTCTGGTCCGGTTGTGGCAGCAGGACGGACTTCTCATGGGTCTTGTCGGAACCCGATGACCGGGTATCAGAGTGCCTGCCCGAAACGCTGTAACGCCAAGAGCACCGGCCCCGGTTGCTGACCTTTGTCCGTCATATAGTATTCCGGCCGTGGCGGATGGTCGCTGTAAAATCGTCTGGAGATGACCCCCTTTTCTTCAAGATGCTTCAGCCGTGCCGATAGCGTGTTGGGCGCGATACCGCTTCGGGATCCTGGAAGAAAAACGATGTTCGAATGACATGACCTGGGGCAACCCGTGCGTATGAATTGACGGGTCTGCTCCCGCTGTCATTGCAGATATACTCTTGCATTTCGCCACACGGCGATGCAAATTGCAACAGCTCCATATCCGCTTAGTATTACAATAATTTATTAATAGCTGGGGAAAAACTGTGTCGGCTTGCCACAATTTACGGCCCCATGTTATCCGGCCCTGGCGCCCCTTCCGGAATACAAATTAATATTAATTTCAAAGTGTTAAAACTTTATCTGTCCGACTGGTCATTCCTGGCCCGATTCCTGCTCCGGTAGAGAACCACACGGAAATCCGGAAAGGGAGGTGCAATATGACACGGCAGGCAAAGAAGAAAACACGACGCCCAGTGGTCTTCAACATGGCGACCGATCAGTGTGTATGGAGCCGGGCCGGAGTGATCAAGCCCATTGCGTGCATGAATGCATTCGATTGCCTCGGGTGTGCCCTGGACAAAAAGCTGCAGGCCGATTTCGAAGCCAGGCAGCAATTGGCCGGAGGATCGAGTATGGATCACACGCCCCCCAGAATGCGGATGCTGATGAAACAACTCAAATGCCGGCACATGTTGAGCGGCCGGGTGAGTTACAAACTCTGTGCCCACGGGTATAATTGCGTCAAATGCCCCTACGATCAAATGATCGAAGACAGCTCCGGTGCCCCGGCGCTGACCCCGCCGGTCTGCGAGAGCGTCTCCGGTTTCCAGGTCGCGCGGGATTACTACTACCATACCGGACACACCTGGGCCCGTGTGGAGTACGGCGGCCGGGTCAGAGTCGGTATCGACGATTTTGCCTTGCGCATGCTTGGCCCCCAAGATGAGATTCAGCTTCCGAAGCTCGGCTCCCGGGTCGGCCAAAATCGGCATCAAGCGACCCTGGTCCGTGACAAAAACGAGGCTGAGACCCTCAGCCCGCTGGATGGATGGGTGGTAGCCGTCAATCCGAATATCAAGGGGAATGCCGCCACCGCCAACCGGTCACCCTATGGCGGCGGCTGGCTGATGGTGCTGCAGCCGACAGACCTGAGGAAAAACTTGAAGAACCTCTTCTATGGCACCGAGAGCATGGCATGGCTCGACGACGAGGCGGTACGGCTAACCGACCTGCTCAGCGAAGACACCGGTTATCAGATGGCCGCTGCCGGTGGCGAGGCCATCGATGATATCTACGGTTCGATACCGGGCATCGACTGGCATCGACTGGTGGAAGAGTTTTTAAGCTGACATGGATCGGGGTGGATCAGAACTGCCTTCATGTCGTATCGGGTCAGATGGAGTTTGTGTATAAGATCTTAAGACGACGGGCAATTTCGTACTCACAGGTCGAACACAGCCGCAACGGCATGCCATCCAGCTGTTCGAGATCTCTGGGAAACCGCATCAAACAGCCGGTTTCCCAGCAATGACTCAGCCCCAGAAGATGCCCGACCTCGTGGATGCAGACTTTTGTCGTCCGCAGGTAGGTCACCTCCGGATCGCTGTCGACCAGTCGATGCATCGACACCAGCGCGGCACGCCCCCCCAGCTGCGACTCTCCGTAAACGAACGTGAGCACCGGGGTGCACAGGTCCTGTCCCGTGAGCCCCAACCGCAAAGGGGCCCCTCCGTCTTCAGCGGCCAGCGTGTCAATTATTTTCGCCGCATCGTACTGCCGCCGCCTTTCAAGGTATGCGTGTTCGGGCTGCGGGCGATCTTCCCGTATATCGGTCAGCAGCCCCATGACCACCTGCAGGTTCGCCGCGACGATGCTCGCGGCCAAGTGATCGAGCGGTCCCAAGGGGATCAGGTCCAGTTTCGCCTTCTCGGGCAAATCTGTGGGTTTGGGGGTCAAGACGATACCACTCCAAATAAAATCGTGCAGCGATTTTATGAAACGCGACGATGTCGCTTAACCTTCAAACGAAACATATTTTCGGCAATCGCTATAAGTTTCCATACAGGCTGCAGGCAACGGGGTACAATCGACTTCAAATGATCTAAGAGCGGCCCGGGCTGGGGCGTTCCAGCGCATACCGCTTTATCTTGCGGCTCAGGGTGACCCGATCGATGCCAAGCTGCCTTGCGGCATGGGTGATGTTCCACCGACATGCCTCCAATGCGGCCTTGACATGACTGATTTCCACCTCCCGCAAGGTCAGGGTGCCCAGCCGGCATTCATCGGCACCGGCCTGAAGAAACGTCAGCTCTTCGGCTCCGATCATCTGCCCCCTGGCAATGACAACGGCCCGTTCGATGACGTTGCGCAGTTCCCGAACGTTTCCCGGCCACCGGTATGCCATCAGAATCCCCAATGCGCGCTGGGTAAGCCCGATCACCCCTTTCCCCGTTTCCCGCCGGTATCGTTCCAGGAAATAATCCGCCAGGACCGGCACATCTTCCAGGCGATCACGCAACGGCGGTATGTGAACGCTGATCACGTTGATCCGATAATAGAAGTCCTCCCGAAACAGATCATCCCGGATGAGCTGGGGCAGATCCCGATGTGTCGCACAAATCAGTCGAAAATGGGCTTCGATGGACTGGGTGCCCCCAAGGCGGTGGAAGGTTTTCTCCTCTAGCGCCCGGAGCAGACTGACCTGCATTTTTGAAGAAATCTCTCCGATCTCGTCAAGAAACAGGGTGCCGTTATTGGACATCTCCAGTCGGCCCCGGCGGGCTTTTACGGCTCCGGTAAACGCGCCCTTCTCATGTCCAAACAGTTCACTCTCCAGGAGCGATTCTGTCTGTGCGCCGCAGTTGAGCGCCACAAACGGGCCGAACGCCATTTTGCTTCGCATATGAATCGCGCGCGCCACCAGCTCTTTTCCCGTCCCGGTCTCTCCGGTGATGAGTACCGGGGCGGATGAGGGCGATATATCGTCGAGAATCGAGACCACTTCCCGCATGGACTCGGACTGGGCCACAAATCCATCGAACGCCGTATCCTGTGTTTCCATGAGTTGTTCGCGGAGGGCCTCGTTTTCATCCCGGAGGGCCTTGGTGGACGCTGCCCGCTCCATGAGAAGGGACAGCTCATCCGGATCGAAAGGCTTGCAAAGGTAGTCGCTGGCGCCCCCTTTCATGGCGTCGACGGCTGTTTTGATCGTCCCATGGGCTGTTATCATAATGATAATGGCATCGGGATGGTGTTCCTTTATTCTGGACAGGAGCTCCAGGCCGTCCATGCCGGGCATTTTGATGTCCACAAGAAAGAGATCAAACTGTTTTTCCTGGAGTTTTTCCAGGGCGTTGAGGCCGGAGCCGGCCGTTTCGACCCGGTACCCTTCTTTGACCAGCCAGGCACCCAGAGACTCGCGAATGGCTTCCTCATCGTCCACAACCAAAATTCGCATCGAAGCTATCATGCTGTGTCCCCTTTTCAGAAATAATCTCCAACCTTCGGGATCGTGAGTTTACGATGCCGGGGGTGTCATGGTGTCGTCTCCGGCCGGCAGGTTGATTTTAAACACCGTCCCGTTCCCCACTTCACTTTCCACCTCCACCGAACCATGATGTTGTCGAACGATGCCATAGACCATGGACAGCCCCAGTCCCACGCCCTTCCCATCCAATTTAGTGGAATAAAAGGGCTCGAAAATTCGAGGAAGATCGTTTTCAGCGATGCCGCACCCGGTATCCGACACGGTGATCCACTTTCGGTTGCGGGCATTGTCTATCCCGCCGATGATGCTCAAATGTCCCCCGTCGGCCATGGATTCAATGGCATTGAAGATCAAGTTCATGAGGCATTGTTGTATCTGGGCATAGTCGCCCCAGACCCGAAATGGGGGATCCGGCAGCGCCACCCCATACGTGACATCGGCCATTTCGAGTTGATGGCCGACCAGTTGCATGATGGTGTCGACCATTTCAACAAGGTCGATGTCCCTCGGTTCGATCCCCTTTTGCCTCGCGAAGGTGAGCAGATTCTTGACAATGCCCCCGCACCGCATCGCTTCACGCACAGACAATTCCAAATAGCGGTCAAAGCCAGCCAGCCCTTCGGGGGGGAGCGTGCCGTCTTCGATGTGAGACTTTATCAGCTTGTTGAAGGTGACGATGCTGGCAATCGGATTGTTGATCTCATGGCACACCGAGGCCACCAGGCGCCCCAGGGAAACCAACCGGTCCTCCTGGACGATCAGGTTCAAGTCGTCCTTGATGGCCTGGGTGCGTGCTTCCACCTGGGTCGCAAGATCTTTGGTAATGTCTCGGATCACATCGACGACCTGTATGATTTCGCCCAGGCGATTGAACAGCGGGTAAGTGGTCACATGGCAGAGTCGAATATCGCCATCCGGAGTCTTGATCTCGTGCATGGCCCGTTCAGGCTTCCCGGTCCGCAGGGCGATTTGCATCGGACAGACCCGGTCGGTGCTGTTACATGGCTTCAGTGCGCCATGAATCACCTGGTAGCAGTATTTGCCGAGGATGCTTTCTCGTCCTCGCCCGCCGGTGATCAGCGGTGAGTCGTTGCAATTGATGATCCGATAATTTCGATCCATCACCAGCACCGCATCCGGAGATGCCTCCAGAAGAGCCGACGCAAAGGACGTGGCCAGACTGATCTCAGACTCCTTTTCGGCGACACGCTCGTCGAGATTCACCATATCGAAGACCAGCATGGACGCCTGCCGGTCCAGGATACCGACAGAGGGTGGTTTGCCCGTGACCAGTTCGGCCAGAATCTTTGGATCGCCGGTCATTTCAAGAATCAGATCGAGGGATTTCTGATAGAGCATTTCCCGGTAATCGTCGAAAATCTGAATGCCCATTTCTCCCGCGAATTTATAACAGGCCGCCGACTTCACAATCGGGGCCAGGCACATGAGTTTCAGTCGGATCCGGCCGGGCCGGACGGAATCCAGCATCCGCATGATCGACAGGCAGCGGTTTCCCTTGGCCACAACGCCGACCCGAACCAACAGGCAGTGTTCGAATTTGTTTTCGGTGTCCATGATGTTTCCGGCGGATAAGTATGGTTCACGGGTACAAAGGTACAACGATTCTATGACACGCGACGATGTCGCTCATCGGGGAAAGGTTGGGATTTCTATCCCTGAGGCCCCGCTAAGCGGGATTTCCGCTTCGCTCCGGGAGGCTGCCGGGGATTACGCCAATTTTACTGAAGTTCCACGACCGACGTACCGTTTGCAGTGAAAAATCCGGACCCCGAACCGAGAGCTTGGATTCGGAACGAAACTCCGACAATGGCGAGAAAACAGCGGCAGAAGACCGAGGCTGATCGCGTCTGGGAGGTGGCATCGAAGACGATCCCCCGAAGAGATTCAGGGCCGAGGCATCGTCGAGAGCAGGAAATAGCGGATCAATCAAGAGCAGACGGAAGTTCGTGGGATGAGCTCAGGTGATGCCGGGCACCTCATCCTGACGTCCGGTGACACCTCATAAAGGGGTTTCCCGGGGCTGTCCCAGTAAACCCGACTTTACCGGTCAAGAAAGCTTCTGTCAATGCACCGCTACCGACCCATGGCTGCGCTAACGCACTATTCTTGAATCCGTTGGATCCTTGGGGTGGCAGTCACGTGCTCATGGTTACTCTTCAACACGCTCCGGGGGGGGGGTCTTCAGCACCCGGACCCACCTCGGGCAGGACGTCCTTGAATGCCACACCGTAGATTTCCCAAACCGTCACAAACAGCGCGGCAATGATCGGCCCGATGAACATCCCGGGGATGCCGAACAAGAAAATGCCGCCCAGGGTACCGAAGAAGATCATCAGCTCGTGCATCTGGGTGTCTTTGCCGACCAGAGCCGGACGCAGCAGGTTGTCCAGGCTTCCGACGAGTATTCCGCAGAAGGCTGCAAGGCCGATGCCGCCGGCCACTTTGCCCGTGGCGATCAGCACAATGGCGGCCGGCACCCAGATCAAGGCCGATCCCACGGCGGGGATGATCGAGAGAACGGCCATGATGGCCCCCCAGAACACGGCACTCGGAATGCCCACCACGTGAAAGGCCAACCCGGCCAGCCCCCCCTGGAGCAGTCCGATGACAAGGGTTCCTTTGATGGTTGCCCGGGTCACCGATGTGAATTTATCCAGTATCTGGCGTTCGTCCCGATCCTTCAGCGGCACATAGTAGAGTATCCGGTTGAGCAGTTGCCGACCGTCTATGAAAAAGAAGAACATGCAGTAAAGCATGACAAAGCTGGTAAATATCAAATTGACCGTACCCAACGTCACGGAAGAGAGTTTGTTGAGAATAAACTTGCTGATGCTTCCAACCAGTTCACCGGCCTTCTTCAGAATCTGCTGTCGGTATGGCTCGATGTTTTCGTAAAACGGAACAGACTGGAGCGCGCCGGACAAGGCGCCGGGCTCGGCCAACTGCTTTTCCACCCATGGTTTTGCGGCGCCACCCACTTTGATGGCCTCGGAGGCGACCATCCCGATCAGCCCCCCGAGGGGGATCAGGACCACACAGACGATGATAAGAACGGTAATAATCGACGCCAGATGCCGCCTCCCGCGAAACTTGTCCCGTAATTTCCGGTACAATGGGTAGGCCATCGAAGAAAATATGCCGGCCAGGACAATGGCCATGAGGAACTGGCGAATCATCGCCAGAAACAGGGCGGAGATGAACAGCACGACGACGAGTAACGCCCGTCTGTTGAGTGCTTCTTTATCCATGACCATTCAATCTGAGAGATTCCTGTAGCTGCGTGGGAAGCCCCTTGCAGGGGAGCGATCCCGGAAACCATGCCCAATACATCCAGGTTTGAAAGCACGCTTATCGAAACAAACCGGGAAGCGTTCGATTACATGAATTACATACGGTGCTGTGTTGCGTTCATGAAGCCGCGGAATCCGGAACGGTCTTCTCCGGCGGCCGCGATGCGCCGGATGCCCTCTTCGAGGGTTTCCAGGTCCGCGGCGATGGACAGTCTCAAAAAGTGAAGATCATCGGCTCCGATTTCACCGAAGGAGTTGCGGTCCATGACCGCCACCTGGTGCTTGTAAAGTGCGAACATCTGGAACAGTTTCGAGGGGGACGTGCCGCTCTTTATGTCCGCCGGAAGCCCGTCAAAGGCGTCGAACACGCCCAGCCGCCGACAGAGTCCGGCGATATTCGGAAAGAGATAAAACGCCCCGCCGGGCTGCTGGCACGTAATCCCGTCGATGGCATTGAGCCGCTCCTGGATCACGTCCCTGCGCATCTCGAAAGTTTTCGTCATCTCCGCCATCCAGGGCTCGGACTTGGGGTTCTCCAGGGCTTCCCTGGCCCCTTCCTGATTGTAGGGCGGCACACATGAAAAATAATTGATGTTCAGGTTTTTAAAGGCATCGGCCTCTCCGGTGGTCGGCATCACCGCGTAGCCCACCCGGCCGCCGGTCCACGCGAAGGACTTGGACATGCCGCTGCTGATGATGGTCCGTTGGCGCATCCCCGGTACGGAGGCGATGGAGATATGCGCCTGTCCGTCAAAGAGGATGTTCTCATAGATCTCGTCCGAATAGATACGCACACCGTCCCCACACTGCTTCTCGATAACGGTGGCAATGGCTTCGAGCTGCTCCCTGGAAGCCACACCGCCGGTCGGGTTGGACGGAAAATTAAATATAATGAGTTTGGTTTTGGGGGAGATATGCTCAGCCAGTTGTTCGGGAGTGAACGTGAAGTTTTGGTCTTCCGGAAGATGGAGCGGAACGGGAACGGCGCCGATGTAGCGGACAAAAGATTCATAGATGGGAAACCCCGGACTCGGATAGATAATTTCATCGCCCGGGTTACAGTAGATTTGCTGGGCAAATCCGATGGACGGTTTGCCCCCGGGGAACACGCAGACATGTTCGGGTGTGACATCGAGCCCCCGGGTCCGGTTGATTTGCTCGGCGATGGCGGCTCTGAGCGGAAGAATCCCCTTGGGGTCGCAGTAATGGGAATTATCCCGTTCGATCTGCCGGATGACTTCCTCTTTGACCCACGGGGGTGCACTGAAATCCGGCTCGCCCAGATTCAGTTTGACCACCGGCGTTCCACGTGATTCGACCCGAACGATATGCGGGCCGATTTTAAACGCGTTTTCGGTACCCAGTATCTGGTTCCGGTCGGAATACAGTGTCATCGTTTTTCTCCTGATCGTGTTCGTTTAGAGTTGTGCCCGGTTGGGTTGAAATGATGCTCGGGAACAGCAATTCATTCTATTCCCGGGCGGATGGGATTCCGTTTCCGAAGGAAACGTGCACTAACGCCGATCAGGCCCGCAAGCATGAGTAGACGGAAGCCACCGCTTCCCAAGGTCACGGCCAGCCAACTCAAACCGACCAGCGGAACCAATGCGGCCCGCACCAGATGTTTTACCGTGTCCTGTGTGGCAATCGCATCGGCCACCGGCGGCGAATACCGGTAATAATATCTCACGATTCCGTGCCCGATTGAATGGGGCAGCAGGAAGCGATCGCGAAAGTCCCGCAGCACCTGCACGTGGGAATCCATGGGAGAACCGTATGCCGCCGTGGCGATAAAACAGCCGCCACCGCTGTCGTCGTCGCCGCCCGCGGGTGGCGCCACTCCAGTTATGAAACTGCCGTATTGGGCGAGAGCGAAGTTCGACGGGCTGCCGCCGTTGGCCAGGCCGGCAGCAATAACTTTGTTGTCGGGCCTCACCGCCACAGCCAGGGCACCGTCATTGTTCAGGGTAATCCCGGTCCTCAGCAGGCCGTTGACGCCAAAAGACGTATCCAGAGCACCGTTCCGGTCGAGCCGGGCAATCCCGAATTCCGATTCACCACCCCCCTCGTTGGCCACCCCGGCCACAATAATGTTACCGGTGGTCTGGAGCGCGACGGATGTCGCCCGGTCATCGCGTTGGGAAAACTGGAGCACTGTCTGGCCGTTATTTACCCATGTGCCGAAGGTGTTGTCCGGGGAACCGTCGCTGTTAAATTGTGCAATGGCGAATGCGCTGCTTCCGGCGGCGCTTAATTCAGCCTTGCCGACAACAATGATTTTTTCATTGTCCTGGAGCACTAACCCCAGGGCCTGATCGTCCATGGAGTCGAAATCACTCGTTACAATTCCAATGGTACCAAACGCAGGATCCGGGGCCCCGCCCGTGAGGTACCGGACCAGAGCAAAGTTCCGATCCGATCCGTCATCGCTTTCGCCCGCCACCACGATCGCACCATCGGGTTGGATGACGACGGCAAATGCCCCATCTCCGCTGGAACCCGGAACGAAAGTCATCACTCTGCCATCGGTGTCAAAGTCCGGATCCAGAGTCCCGTCGACCAGGTAACGGGCGACGGCGATCTCCGTCCGTCCGGAAGTGTTGTCAAGGGCGTTGCCGGCGACGACAATTTTGCCGTCCTCCTGAATGGCCACGGCATAGGCCCGATCATCCCGGGTGTCAAAATCGGTAGCGACCATCCCGTCCCCGCCGCCAAAGGTGGTATCCGCACTCCCATTGGCATTGTATCGTGCCAGCATAAAATCAGAATTTCCACTACCTTCGCCGGTAATTCCCGCTACGAGAATCTTACCGTCCGATTGCACGGCAACGGCCTGGCCCCGGTCATTATTCGACAGGTTCGGCAAGCTCACCTCAAATCGAAGGATACCGTTTCGATCGTAAGTGGCCACCGAAAAATGGAAGATGTTCGAAATGGGTGTGGTTTCACTGAGCCCGGCCACCACGATATCCCCGTTGGATTGAAGAGCCAACTCACTGCCTTCGTCATCGCCGCCGTTGATGTCCGTGGTAACTGTGCCGGTACCATCGGATCCGAAGCTGGTGTCCAGCCCTCCGGTATCCCCCAGGTATCGAGCGACGGCAAACTCGCCGTTGAGGTTTCCCTCGGCCTTGAGCCCCGCGGCCACGATCTTTCCATCCGGCTGTAGCACCACGCCGAAAGCCGCATCGTTGAGATTGGAGAAGGCCGTGGCCACTCTCCCGCTGCTGCCGAAGGAGGAATCCAGGCTGCCGTCCAGGTTCAATCGCGCCAGGGCAAACTCAGCGTTGACGGTGCCTTTCGCTCTGAAGCCGGCAACGACGATCTTTCCATCGGGCTGGATCGCCACCCCTTCGGCGCCGTCCTCCACATTGGAAAAGGAAAGCCTCAGTGTCCCCGGCTTCAACGGGTCGCTTCCGAACGTACTATCCGGGCTTCCGTCAATATTCCATCGGGCCAGGCCGAAATCCGCGTTCGAGCTGCCGCGCCCGGCAATTCCGGCGGCAACGATTTTCCCATCCCCCTGGATCGCCACCGTCCGGGCCGCGTCACTGGTCCCGGACGAGATGAATACGGTGGAGACACCGCCGGTGCCGAACGTGGCATCCAGGGCCCCGTTACTCTCTATCCGGACCACCCCAAACTCGGAGAGGCCGATCCCGGTCTCATTGCTGGTGCCCGCCACAATGATCTTGCCATCGCTCTGGAAGGCGAGGTCGTAAGCGGTATCCTCACCGCTGGACAGGGAGCCACGTGCCACGCCATTGGTGCCGAAGCCCAAATCGAAGCTGCCGTCACTGTTTAAGCGGGCAATCCCGAATCCGACGAGACCGCTGCTGCCGGCACCGGCATTTCCCACAACGACGATCTTGCCGTCCGGCTGAATGGCCACATTCTGTCCTTGTTCTTCGGTTCCGGTATTTATGTTGAATCGCACCCGCCCGTCATTGTCCCCATCGCCATTGAAATCCGGGTCCAACGCACCTGTAGTGGTCAGCCGTGCCACGGCATACTGCAACACACCGGAGCCGGGAACTCCACTGGAACCGACGATCACAATTTTACCGTCACTTTGGACAGCCACGGCATAGGCCCTTGCCTCGACTCCCGATGCAAATGAAAACGCGGTTGTCCCGTCTGCAGTGGCCGGGGCGCACAACGGATCGCTCGATGGATCGCACCCGGCGAAAGTGGCATCCGGAGTGCCGTCCGCGTTCAAACGTGTCACGGAAAACCGCACAGGGGTGGAAAAATTAGCCTCGCCGCTGATTCCGGCCACAACGATTTTGCCGTCTTCCTGAAGGGCTGCCCACTGGCCGGCAGCGCCACCTCCGGCAACGATGGCCGTAGTGAATCGACCGCTGGTCCCGAAGCCGGTATCCAGATCCCCCGGGGCGGCATCCGTTTGCGCAGTGGTCAACAGGACCGTGACACTGGCAAGCGCCGCGATAAAGGTCACCAGTAGGCATCGCTTTGATACTGCCGCATCGATCAACGTAGGTTTCATGGGTGTCCTTGGGTTCGGTTAAGCGGATCGCCGGAATTTGGTATCTGGTGAGCCGGCCGGATTAGGTACTTGCAACTATATAACTACACTAAGAAAAAAATCAAATTCCGCAGCGACGGAAGGTGATCTCCGACACATACCACATTCAGCGGAGACGACCTCCAGGCCGGTATGTTCACAGGCCATTTGCCGGATAAGGCCGAAATAGGGTCGAGCCTCACTTTTTGACACGCACTCAAAATAGGGCTATCCAGATAGTGTCTGAAAGTTGATCGCGAAACTGCAATTGCAAGTATCAGGCCGAAGGATCGGTCCCCATGACCAGCAGCCGCCGCCGGACTGCCGATATCATTGAAAATACAGAATCTTCGCCAGGGGTGCGGGCCGGTATCGTGGGACTCGATGACGTATTAGAAGGCCTTTCTTACCGGGGGGCGTCTGAAATAAACGTAACAACATGCCCTACGAGATGACACATTCATTACCCCATGGCTGCCGGGAGCCCGGTGGGTGCTGGTCCTGGGACTGCAGCATCCGGCAAATATGCCGGAGATGGACTGGTGGGAAGGCGGCAACACCCGGGGCAACCGCCGGCTCATGGATATCACCGGTGCGTTGGCGGGGTGGCTGGCCGAAAACCATGGCCTGGACGCACAGCCGCTTCCCTATTCTGTGGAAAAAGGCGGGCTTTTTCTCAAAGATGCCGCCGTGTTATCGGGGCTTGGAATCATCGGCCGCAACAACCTTCTGATTCATCCGGAATGGGGTCCGCAGATCCGGTTTCGCGCCATGTTGATAGCGGGTGATCTGCTTTCCACCCAACCCTTCGAAGGATTCGATCCATGCTCGGAGTGTGATCGATTCTGCCAGAAGGCCTGCCCGCAACGGGCCTTTGCCCGGGGCCGCTACATTCGGGACCGGTGCCTTGTCCAGATGAATAGGGATGTTGCCCGCAGCTCTCCGGAACAGCGGCATACTAAAAAGAAACCGATACATCCGGTCATAAAGTACTGTCGCGCATGTGAACTGGCCTGCCCCGTGGGGCAAGGCGCATCAGGGGGATAGAAGCATATGTCGATTTCGAGCCAAATGACGGCCGCGGTGCTCACGGGACACGGGGGATTGGACAAACTGGTTGTCCGGAACGATATACCTGTGCCCAAACCGGCCCATGGGGAGGTGCTTATCAAAGTGGGTGCCTGCGGTGTGAACAATACGGATATCAACACCCGCATCGGTTGGTATTCAAAAGCCGCGACGGAAGGACCTGTCCCGGGTGAAGGGGACGACACAATAACAGAGGACGCCTCGTGGGGAGGAACCCCAATTGTGTTCCCCCGCATCCAGGGAGCCGACGTGGCCGGTCGCATCACAGCCGTCGGCGATGGCGTGTCTTCCGATCGTATTGGGGAGCGGGTTCTCGTAGACCCTGTCTTGCGCGACCTGGCTGATCCCGGTAACCGGTATCTGACCGGTTATTTTGGGAGTGAACGGGACGGGGGATTTGCCCAGTATACCACAGTTCCCCAGGAAAATGCCGTTGCTGTTCAATCTGAATTGAGCGACGCCGAACTGGCGACCTTTCCCTGCTCCTACTCCACGGGTGAGAACATGCTGTCCCGGGTTCGGCTGGGCCGGGCGGAAACGATTTTGATACCCGGCGCTTCCGGAGGCGTGGGCTCTGCCCTGGTACAGCTGGCAAAGCGGCGGGGTGCCCGGGTGCTGGCGATAACAAGCCGCTCTAAAATGGACGTCATAGGTCAGCTGGGTGCCGATTCGGTTCTGGACAGAGGCACAGGTGCACTGGAGGCGGCCATTCAGGACAGCCTTCCGGAAGGTCAGCTGCACGTCGTAGCCGATGTCGTGGGCGGGTCGAACGTACCGATGTATCTCGATGCGCTGTGTCGGGGGGGCCGTTATGTGACGTCTGGAGCAATTGCGGGTCCTGTGGTCGAGATTGATATGCGGACGATCTACCTGAAGGATCTCGAACTCCACGGCGCCACCATCACGGGGGCGGACATTTTCAGAGATCTTGTCGGCTATATCGAAAACAGCGAGTTACGGCCTATGCTGGCAAAAACATTTCCGTTGCGGAAGATTCATGAGGCCCAGAAATGCTTCCAGGCGAAAAAACATGTCGGCAATCTGGTATTACTGCCCTAACACCACAGCAAGCTCTCCTAAAATCTGCCGGTAGGCCGGTCGCAGTTCGAAGCCTGTTGCGCCGGCCTTTTTCTCCAGGGCCCGAAGGAAGTTATATGGCAATCGTTTCTGGAACATATTGACAATCCAGCCCGGTATGGCGCCCTTCGGATCGACATGCAATTGAAGGGCAACTTCCGTTTGCCCTTCCCCGGCCGGACGCAACCGCATTTCGCCGCAATACATCTGGGCTCTGACCCTCCCCTTTTTCACCGGTTTGGACGGGTATTCCATCGAGGTGATATCCAGAACCAGGAATTTTCGATCGCGGTCCAGGCTTAGCCTGTTGAGGAGCACCAGTTCCCTGTCGGCAAAGGGAAAAGGCACCCGATTGATACTGTAAGTAATGGCCTCGATATCGGAGATCTCTTCGAGAACAAATTTCCCGTCCGCATCCGGCATCCACTCGTCCGCGATTTCTACCCGCCGCAGCACTTCCATGATCTGGTCGATGGGCGCATTTAGTACGCCCTCCGCACGGAGGGCGAGGACCTTCGACTGCCGGTGTTTCTGGGCATACACCGTAATGCCCTGATCGGCATACAGCCGGTTCCAGTCACCGCTCACGATGCAGAATTTCCCGGGCGGATCGGCCGGCATCGCTGTACCCATGGATACAACAAGCACAAACACAATGGACCCTATGGTGTACCAGGCATGTTTCATAGAACAGTCTTCTCCGAATAAAACATCGTCAAAAAGATATCCGTATCGGCATTCACACTTTCGCAAACTATAACATAAAAAGTATTTTAACCATGTTCCGAAACCCCTTCAAGGTCCGCGATTCCGAATGAAGAAATCGACATTCAAAGGGCATCGTGAATCAGCAGCCAACCGGCCCATGACGCCGGGTATGGGGACGAATGGAGACGGCTCCGGCGAAAAAAGTGAAATTTTTGTGACGAACGCCACTGCATTGGCAACCCATGGGTATCCATGATTATTTTTTTCTTGAATGAATGATAAAACCTGTTTAATAAGGGTGCTTCACCGAGGGTATAAGTCATCTGTCAATGACGGATGGAGGCCCGAATTGGGTGATGTTGATAACAGATGAGGAGGTTGCAGTAATGGCAGAAGGGACGGTTAAATGGTTTAATGGTCAGAAGGGTTACGGGTTTATCGAACAGGAAGACGGCCCGGATGTATTTGTTCATTATTCGGGAATCAATGGCGCCGGTTTCAAAACGCTCAACGAGGGAGACCGTGTCACCTTTGACATTGAACAGGGTCAAAAAGGCCCTGCAGCGGTAAACGTCACTGTGATTTAGCCCAAACACACATTCCACAAAAATAAAGAGCGGTTGCCTGGCAACCGCTTTTTATTTTCCCGGGACCCCCTAAAAATATTCGGCCCTACCATCTATAGCGATTGCCAGAATTGCGTTCCGATTCCTTTTACGATCAACATATCATCGCAAAGTCGCAGAGGTCGCAGAGGTGATGTTCCTTTTTGCATTTCGCTGAGAGGGCGACATGCAAAACGATTGTCTGGCAAAAGATATAGAATTTCAATATGTTGCTGGAGCCCTTTCCCAGAATCCTCCTCTCAGGGATTCTGGGAAAAATACACTTCCTTGGCGACCTCTGCGACTTTGCGGTCATCGTTTCCAGTTTTCTGCAAACGGAACATATTTAGGACAACCACTATATCTCCCATTTCGTTTCCGGCATTCACCGACACGACAGCAGAATGGCACTTTACTTTTACCGGACGTTTTCGCTATATGGACAACACTTCCGAACCAAAGACCCCTTCCCAAAGAGGCTCCTATGAATTCGGTCAGATTTATATTGACGCCCCTCCTTGTTCTGGGTATCGGTTGCCTGGCGGCCGCCAACGCCGTGGCCGGTGGAAATTACGATAAACGGCTGGAAACGTATGGCGCCGCCATCCGTTGGTCTGACTTTGATGCGGCCAATGCGTTCATAAAACCGATCGGAGACGATGACGCATGGTCAAAAGCTGCGGAACAATACAGAGACGTTCGGGTCGCGGACTATGTCGTCAAAGACTCGAAATCCCAAAAAGACTCGAAATCCCAAAAGGATCCGGAGCAGGTCCTGCAAACGGTCGAAATCCTGTACTACAAGGTGAATAATCCGACGATCCGGCGCCTCATCGACCGGCAGCGCTGGGCGTATGATGCCGATGAAAAAGAATGGTACCTGATGACCGGCCTGCCGGCTTTCGAGTAGACGGGCGATCGGAAGGTTCCGGCTTCGAGGAGTCACAGCCAAAACGTTGTCCGGCTGAACATTTAACAAAAGGGGCAAATTATGGAATGGCGGTATCGGTGGGTGCTCGTGGCGGGGCTCGTGTTCTGTTTCCTATCAGGCCCGGCCGAGTCCTATGAGTACAATGTGGTAAATCTGGGAACCATCGGCAGCAATGGCAGTCGGGCATACGGGATCAATGACAATGGCCAGGTCGTCGGGGGCCTTCGTGACTCTGGCGGCAATTATGTCGGTGCGTTTTTCTGGACTGCCGGAACCGGTATGCAGGAATTAACGTCTTCCGGAGGGCCCACCCGCGCCTGGGACATCAACAACGCCGGCCAGATTGTGGGGGTGGCGTCAGATCGGCCGGCGCTCTGGGAGACCCGGACGGGGGGCCCGACCGATATCGGCACCCTTGGCGGTCCAACCGGCACCGCGTTTCGAATTTCGGAAAGCGGCCACATCGTGGGGTGGGCGGATCTGCCATACAATACAGATTTAGCATCCAGTGTGTATCATGCGTTCGTTTATGAGAATGAAACCATCACCGATCTGGGAACGCTAAATTCGGTAAATTCGCAATACGATTACGGCTACAGCCTGTCCTACGATATCAACAGCTCAGGACGCATCGTGGGAATCGCCCACACCGATACATTTGCTCTCAACGCGGCCCTCTGGGACGTCACTGGCACGGAACCTGTCATTACCGATCTGGGTACCCATCCGGATCACCCGGGCTCTGAAGGCTATGCCTCGGTCATCAATGAAAAAGGTACCATTGTGGGCCATGGCTATGTCGCGGCAGAAGGGGGAAGCTACCCCATGCAATGGAATGAAAGCACTGGAACCTGGGTGCCCATACCGATGCTGGCTTCTTTTCCCTATGGAGAGTTTTACGATATCAACGAGTCGGATCAGATGGTGGGCGTGGGTTGGGACAGCGATGGCACAGAACACGCCGTTCTTTACGACACCCAGGGCAGCGCAGAAGACTTGAACGATCTTATCCCCGGGGGGTCCGGATGGGAACTCTCGTTCGCAAACGGAATCAACGAGAAGGGTCAGATTGTCGGCTTGGGCCAGTTCAACGGCGAGGAGAGGGCCTTTTTACTCGAGCCGGTTCCCCTGCCGCCATCGATCTCCATGTTAAGCCTTGGGTTATTGGGGATTATAGCGTTCGGTAGAAAATACATCCGGTCTTAACGCAACCCGAGGGACGGCATTTCCCTGCAGGGATTGCCCGTCGTCAGCGGGGCGGGATGCGAGGTTTCCATCCACAGGCATTTGGGAAACTGTCGGATGATATATATTTTATATAATTATAAATAGTTAGAGCAATTCCTGGCTTCTTGACAGAACCCGATCAACGCATATCTTTAGGGTGTAACGCTGTTGTGATCTATTTCATGTATTATGACAAGATCCGGTGACCTGCGTGCGCCTGGTTTGAAAGATGCTTTATAATTAAACGTTGATCTCAATATCCCGCCCTCTGGCCCTGCACCAGATAGACGCTTCGCTTTCAACCTCAAGATCCATCGGCTTACAAACGACGCTTCCCCGGCAACGGGTTCCTGCATATCAGAGAAGGCCCGGGCATTCAGCTGATACACATGTCCACTACCCGCTGTTTCCCCACAGAAATTCTGCGTCGTGCCGGTTTCCGGGCATTTCCCTGAAATGATGACATACCGATGAACAGTTACATGGCAAAAGGAGGTGCGTCATGAAAGCCGGCATATTTTTCACCGGCACCGGCCCCACTCTACTGCTGACAAGCTATGAGGCATTCGACGATCCGAATCTCGTGGAAAAACTGAACACAAAGGGCATCCGAAAGTACATCGCCTATGAAGTTCCGAAAGAGAAGGTTAAAGAAAAGTACGGGAAACAATACAACATCATCCTCGGCGATCTAAAGCAATCCGACGACTTGCGCGTACTCGATTATGATGGGCATCACGTGTTTTACAATTTTTCCATCAAGGACGTGGGAGAACCGGTGTACCACGAAAGCTGATCCAATTACCTGTCCGCTTCCGCTCGGGGCGGGCCGGAACGGGGTCGTCAGCGCGATCTCATAAAGCCGTCCGCCCCGATGTTCTCTCTGATCCGGGAGGACAAAAAAAGCGCGAAAAAAAAGGAGGTGAACCATGCTGCTGAAACAGGCAGAGCTTTTCTGGGGCTTGAGCCATGAATGTGTGGAACAGGTCATGGCCCATATCGTTAGGGAATCGCATCCGGCCGGAGATGTGCTCTTCGAGAAAGGAGCGCCGGCGGATCACTTTTATACGCTGCTCAAGGGTCGCGTGAAATTGACCATCGGCGAAAATGGTCGCATGGTGTTTGTGGTCAGCCATGCGGGAGAATCGTTCGGCTGGTCCAGTCTGGTGGATCGGGACACCTACTCCGCGACGGCCGAGTGCGTGGCAGATACAACCGTACTCACCATCGAGCGGTCACGGTTCAACGAGGTCCTGGCCGCCTATCCGGGAGACGCTGTCCTCTTTCTGAAGCGTCTTGCGGGGATGCTCGGCAGACGGCTGCTGCAGAGTTACCAAATGATTCAATCGTTCCAGCAGGTCGGGGAGGCTCCGACCCAGGGAACCGGTCAGATTTCGAAACCGGTGGCCACGGTATAGGCCCCCCTTTTACTGATCGATCGCCACAACTACCAGCCGGCTATCGAGCGGAGCCGCTGCTGCGTTCTCGGCAGGCAACTTTCTTCAAACAGGCCTTGAATGGGGTTTAGCGTCCGCCGAAGACCTTCTCAATCTCCCGATCCAGTTCTTCGAACCCGTTTTTGGCCTGAAACTCCTGCCACCGGGCCGCATCCTGCTGATAACTCGAAAGCATTTCCCGTTTGACCGCCGCTTTCACCGCTGACTCTTCGGCGACCATCAGCACATAGACATCCGAGGTCGGCGAAATCCATATATCCTCCTGACGGGAGCCGGCCAGGGTTTCATTGGTCACGACCCGGGACACCTGTTTGGAAAACGAATCGAGTGTCTGGTCGGCCCCGATTCCGGTCTGTTGGGCAAAGCGGTTTACCAGGGATTTCACTTTCACCGACAACTGATTGGCAAGTTCCCCGCGACCCTGGGCCATGGCATCGTTCCGGGCAAACTGGAGTCCGCCTTTCCCGATTTTGGCAGACCCCACAGCAGACATCGCTTCATCCACGTGACCGGTCAGGACCCATTCCGGAGCATTTTTAAACTCCTGTTGCAGTTCTTTGTTGGCAACCCGTTTGGCTTGCTTGCCGCAGCCGGCAATGAGCAGACCGCAAAGCGCCAGCACCCCACATACCATCCATACGTTTCGGTTCATTCTCGCCTCCCGCTTAATAGAATTGCATCCAGTGGTTATATCCACTCACTGCCGGTGCAGGATATGCTCCGGGGTGTCACGTCGTTCCCGGATCAGTTTTCTCCCCCGAATCCAATCATTCCCAGAAATTCCAGAAGTTTCCGGGCCACCCGGTCCGAAACCGCTTCCACGGCCATCCGGGCCCCTTCGGTTCGATCCACATGGCCCTTGCGAATACTTTCGGAAATAGTATAGACCCTCGTGCCGGTATCGGCATCCTCGACCTTCACCGCAGCGGTAGCGCGGATGAACGTTACGTTCGGATTGTTAAGGTTCAGGGGGACGAGCACCAGTTCACCCCGGATGATGCCGGCTGCCCGGTTGTCTTTCTCGGTGACCGGAATCCCGTTGTCTCCAAGGGCCCGGCTAAGCCGATCGGACACGGCCGCTCCCTGAACACCGTCGATCTGGACAAAAAAGGCCGAATCGGATTTCAGAGATGCCGCCTCCGAGAAGATCGGCCTCATGTCAATATCCCCGGAGCCCATCGCCGGGCGTCCGATGACCCGCAGACGGCTTTCCACGGCGGTTTTTTGAATCACCAGGCCCAGAATCCGATTCAGAGCGATGATCCGGGGCAGACGCCCCGAGATGCCGATAAGGGAATCCACTTCCCCGTTTAACTGCGTGGTCAATCGATCGAGCTGTTCATACCATTCCCGGGCCGCCTGCTGCCGGTCGAGTACGGCCAATGCATAGGTGCGCCCGGAATCCGGATCCTGCCATACCTTTCCGATGATCACCCCCTGAACCGTTACGGTCGATTCAATGCGGATGCGTGACTCCACGTTTTTTTCGAAAAGCTCGCCGGCGGCGGCGTCCATGAACGAGGCGGTGGTCGTGGCAACTTCGGTGCTCACGCGAGATTCAAAAATCCGGGACAACTCCCCGACAGCCTCCCTCCTGGCCTCAGCCTCGCTGACCCCGATCCCGGTGGCCGTTAAATAGCGGGTTTCCGGAAAATCCGCTGAATCGGATGCCGCTTTTTCCGGCTCCGGAGCCGTGGCGCATCCAGCCACCAGAACACAAAAAATCATGATGCCGGCGAGCAGTTTAAGATGCATGGTCATCTCCTCCATGGGAAAAGCCGCGTAACATATCAATGACGCTGTCCATTGGACACGGATTTCGGCAGTCCATACCGGCTATCGTGAAGCACATATCGGGTATGACCGGATTCGATCCGAAGGGTTCTCAGGTCTTGTCGGGGCTCTCCGCATCCGGAAACGCCTAGTGTATAGACACCCGGCGGCACGAAAATCCGTGTCATGTAGATTTCTCCGGGCAATGTTCGCCAGCTTCGCGTATCGGCCCGTTCAACGGCCATGTTAATCAAATTCAACACGGTGGCGATGGTTGCCTGCATGTCGTCATCGCCTTGGTTGGATAATCCGGCGATCACCACCTGTTTGGCAACCGCCCGTGCGACCGTCTTGGCGATAACCCGTCCTTTTCGATCGTCCAGATTCTTGAGTGCAATCCGGTTGATGTCTTCCACCAGCTCCAGATCGGATTCGATGACCGCCGCCCCTGACCGAAGCACCAATCGACCACCGCCACATGTCGGCGGGGCCATCACCATCCGCGGAAACGCGATGGTCACCGGACCCCGACGGGTCGGAATGTACACCCGATCTTCGACCTTCTCCGGGGCGTTGCCGCTGAACTGGATGTAGACGATCTTACCTTCGGCGCCGGTACCGGTTTGTGTGGTCCATTGGCGACCAGGGAAGTTTTTCAGAACGGCTTCGGCATCTTCGAGCCTGTCCACCGCCACCCCCGTCCGGAGCAAATCCTCCTGGAGGGATTCCGGCATGGGCGTTCCATAGTCCTCGTTGTAATCGATGTAGGCCCTGGCGGCCAGGAGATAATCGATAAACGCCGCGTCCAACTCCCCATCATCCTCATTCAGGATGCCGCTGAGGTACCGGGCAAAGGCGTCTTCCTTGTAGACGTTCTTTTTTTCGTACTTGGTGTTGTAGAGGCCGAGCAGGGAATCGAGTCGGCGGCATTCCACGAGCGCTTCGTCAAGCTCTCCGGACTGAAGATACCCCATCGCCGACATCAGATGAATCATGACCCGCTCATAATCTTCTCCCGGGTATTTGAGTAAATAATCACTGGTTAGAAAGGACGCCGCGTTACGACTGAGACTTTTGGTCCACAGGGCTTCGGCCAGTTGCTCGGCCTCACGGAACTGTTCCTGGGCCAGCCCATAATTGCCGCACTGGAGGTGGACCATGCCGGCGTCCATCAGGAACAGCAGTTCGGAATTGCCTCCGTACTTCCCCTTCTCCTGCTCGAGCAGCAGGGGCGCCGCGGCACAATCCCCGGCCTCCAGGGAACGCTGAAGCACCCGCGGGTCCGGCGTGGCGCATCCGGCCAGTACCATACCCAACAGGATGATTCGGAACAGTGTGCCCATGGCCGTCCGCAGTCCTGCCCCATGCCCGGACCAGGTGGTCGATGTTGCCTCTGGCTGAAGAGATGTCATGCCCTGGGTGGGACCGAAAACCTATAGCCCGACCCGGCTTTTTTTGACGACCTTTTTTATTTTCTTTTCTCCGATCCAGACCTTTCGATTGGTTTCAATATGGCTGAGCTCCAGATTCACCTGGTAGTACTTGACCTGCTTTCCCTCGATGCGATCGGTAATGGTGTTGATGGATCCATAGAGCATAAAGTCGGCGCCGATCTCCTGTCCCTCCTCTTTGGCGGTCTCCTCCGACGAATAAGCGGCCTGGTTTTGCCGCTCCGCCCGGATTTCTTCCCGCTCTCCGGATGCAGCGACAAAATCCACCTCTCCGGAGTTGATCAACTCACGCTCCAGGTTCTTTACAAAGGTTCGGGTGTTGATGTGCTCGTCACTCCGATTGCGGACGGTGCCGACAATGACCACCGGCGCTTTTCCGCTGTGGCGGAGTCTGAAATCCTGGACCCAGGTGCGGCTCAGAACGTCGCCGATCATCTCTTCCGCCACCAGCCGGGAGTCCGTGTCGTTCCACTGTCCGCTCAAATCGATGGTCTCGTCCACATCCACCCGCTTGACGCTGGTAGAGGAGCACCCGGTCAGCAGCATACCGGATACGGATATAGACAGGACAGCCAGAAACAATAGTATGCCGGTTCTCATTCGGAATCTCCTTTTTGCAGGGCACTTCCGGGCGGCGACCCGCTCGAAACGCGCTGGATTTGAAACGGATGAATTATATCGGTGTCCCCTGCGGATGTCAAATGATCCGCCTCTCCGGGTAAATATTTAACATACTGAATTCATTTATGATATAATAGCTTGGCGTGCATTACAGCGATTCCGGAACCCGTTTGCACACCAACGCCCCACGGCGTCCCGCCCTGCCAACCTATAACGGCGGACATCCGTCCGCCGTTATTCGAGTGACTATGAACTGTTTTTGGGATTTACGTGTGTTCCAACAGGCAATCGATCTTGCACGTGATCTGATCGTCTGCATAATTGCTCAAGTCGATCGTTTGCCGCGGACACACCGCCGTGCATACCCCGCAACCCTGGCACAGGGCGTCATCGATAATAATCTGTTTGCGTGCTTCGTCGAAGTACGGAACTTCGAAGGGGCACGAGCGGGCGCAGGTCAGGCATTTGACGCAATTGTCGGCATCCAGTTTTGCCGTAATCGCAGACAGCTTGATCTCGGGCTTTGATAGAAACGTCACGGCCCGTGATGCCGCTGCCCTGGCCTGGGAGATCGTCTCCGATATCAGTTTCGGGCCATGGGCGGTACCGCAGAGGAAAACACCCTCCGACGGCATATCCACCGGTCGCAGCTTGACATGGGCTTCAATGAAAAAGCCGTCCGGATTGCGCCCCAGCTTCATAATGCCGGACAGATCCTCGGTGTCGGTCGCCCGCATCCCGGCGCTCAGTGTTAGGAGATCGGCCTGTATTTCGATGTCCTGTTTCAGCACGTGATCTTCCACCCGAACCAGCAGGTCGTCACCGTCGGTCCTGACGACTGGAGGATGTTCCTGATCAAATCGCACGAAAAGGACCCCTTCGTTGCGGGCCTGCTTGTAGTAGTCCTCCATGAGACCATAGGTTCGCAGGTCCCGGTACAACACGAAAACGTTGGCATCCGGATTCTGCTTCTTGACGGCCAAGGCGTTCTTGATCGCATTCTGGCAGCAGATCCGCGAGCAATTTTCGAACTCCTCGTTCCGCGATCCGACACACTGGATCATGACCACCGTCTGCAGATCGTCGACTCCCTTCTCTTCCAGCCGCCGGCTCAGCTCGACCTGGGTCACAATCCGGTCATCGGTTCCGTAAAGGTATTCGGTCGGCTGGTATTCGACCGCTCCGGTCGAAACCACGATGACCCCATGATTAATGGTCACCGGTGTCCGGTCCGGGCCCACAATCAATTCCGTTTGAAAATTCCCCTGGTAACCCGAAAACCCGTCGATGGTGGCGTGGGTCACGATATCGATGTCCGGATGTGCCTGCACCGCCTCGATGACGGATTGCAGATAGGCCTGAATATCGCCGCCTTCGATGGTGTGTTTCAGATGCCGCGCATACCCTCCCAGGGTCGCATCCTTTTCAACGAGGGTGACCGCAAAACCCTGCCCGGCAATGTCCAGGGACGCATTCATTCCGGCAACGCCTCCGCCGATGACCAGGGCGCGCTGTTTGACGGGAATGTTCCGCTCCGATAGCGGCTTCAGGGTGGCTACCCGTCCCACGGCCATCCGAACCAGGTCTTTGGCTTTTTCCGTGGCGGTTTCAGGATTGTTGGCGTGGACCCAGGAATTCTGGTTTCGGATATTGGCCATTTCAAAGAGATATTTGTTGAGGCCGACAGCAACCAGGGTGTCCATGAAAATGGCGTTGTGTGTTTTGGGGCTGCAGGAAGCCACCACAACACGGTTGATCTGTTTTTCCTGAAGGACTTCCTTGATCCGATCCTGACTGTCCTGACTGCAGGTAAACAGGTTTTCGTCGGCGTGGACCACGCCGGGAAGTCCGGCGGCGTATTCCCGGACCGCCGGGACATCGACCACCCCGCCGATGTTGATACCGCAGTTGCAGACGAAGACACCGATCCGCAGATCTTCCAACGTCACATCACGTTCGTCGGGAAGCACCATCTCCTTGGTGTCGGTGCCCCGGGCATCGACGATCATCGCCCCGGCCGCGGCCGCCGCCGCGCCGGCCTGGGTGACCGATTCCGGAATATCCTTCGGGCCCTGGGACACACCACAGGCAAACACACCCGGCCGGGAGGTTTCCACCGGCTGGAATACATCCGAATCGACAAACCGGTACGTGTCCAGGTTCACACCGAGACGATCGGCCAGATCGGTGAAATCGGATGGAACCTGAAGGCCCACCGAGAGCACCGCCATGTCGAAAACCTCTTCCTGCATGGCGCCGGTGTCGTCGGCATATTTTATCACCAGGTCATCGGTGCCCGGCTTTTCCGTAATCGAGTGCACCCGGGATTTGATAAAGCGCACCCCTTCCCGATCCCTGGCCCTCAGGTAATATTTTTCATAATCCTTCCCAAAGGTGCGGATGTCCATGTAGAACACCGCACAATCCAGGTCGCCGGAGGCATGTTCCTTGGCGATCATGGCGTCCTTCACCGCATACATACAGCAAACCGATGAGCAGTACCCGTTGCCGCACCGGTTGGTGTCCCGGGAGCCGATGCACTGGAGCCAGGCGATCTTCTCGGGCTCCTTTTCGTCGGAGGGCCGGACCAGGTGACCCAGGGTCGGTCCGGAGGCGCTCAGGATCCGCTCAAACTCCAGACTGGTAACCACATTGGGATTGATCTTGTAACGGTATGTGTCGGAAAGCAGCAGCGGGTCATAGGGTTCGCTTCCGGAGGCCAGAACCACCGAACCCACCGTCAGATCGACCTCTTCGGCCTTCTGTTCGTGATCGACGGCACCCGCCAGACAAGCGTCGACGCACTGGTAGCACTCGCTGCAGATGCCGCAGCTCAGGCAGCGTTCGGCTTCCTGCTTGGCTTCTTCCTCGCTGTAGCCAAAAGACACCTCGAGAAAATTGCATTCCCGGGCTTCGGGGTCGAGGCAGCGTACCGGCACCCGGTGGGCCGTCGTCTCGCCCGAGGTGTCGGGTTTTTCAAAATCCCACGCTTTCTCCCGACCGTCATGAAGATCTTGACCGGTGAGCTGTCTGTGGATGCTTTCCGCGGCCTGTTTGCCGCTGGCGACGGCATCCACAACGGACTTGGGGCCATACAACGCATCCCCGCCGGCGAAAACCCAATCGATGCTGGTTTGCAGGGTGACCGGATCGGCGTCCAGGCCGCCCCGGGGGGTGATGCCGATGCCTTCCTTTTCGAGGGCGGAAAGCAGCGCGCTCTGGCCGATGGAGACGATGACCGTGTCGCCGAACATGGCCTCGCACTGGCTGTCGTCATACGCGGGACTGAAGCGCCCTTCCTCGTCGAAGACAGCCGTACAGGTCTTAAAATCCAGACCCGACACCTTTTTGCTCTTGTCGATGAAAAACGCCTTGGGCCCGAAACTGTTCACGATCCTGATGTCGCCTTCAAGGGCCTCTTCGATCTCATGCTCCCAGGCCGGCATCTCGTCGCGCCGCTCCAGACAGACCAGGGTAACGTTTTTTGCCCCCTTCCGTTTGGCGGTCAGCGCGACATCGATGGCGACATTTCCGCCGCCCACGACGATGACGTCGTCGCCGATCTCCACCTCTTTGCCCAACGCGGCCTCCCGTAGAAAGTCGACGCCCTGGAGGACGCCTTCCGCATCCTCGTTCTCGACACCCAGACTGCGCCCGCCGTGGAGTCCCACAGCGATGAACAGGCTTGAAAAACCGTCGGCCTTGAGGCTGTCCAGGGTCACATCTTCGCCGAAGGTCACACCGGTTTTGATGGTCACACCCATTTTCTCGATAACGCTGATCTCCCGCGCCAGAATATCCCTTGGCAGGCGATACCCGGGGATCCCGACGGCCATCATGCCGCCGACGACATCCATGGATTCAAAAACGGTGACCCGGTACCCCTGCTTGGCGAGGAAAAATGCGGCGGCAAGCCCGGCCGGGCCGGCCCCCACAATGGCGACTTTTTCGTCGCGCGGTTCGGCCACAGCCGGAACGACCGGCTCCCCTTGCGATAACTCCCAGTCGGCAAGAAACCGGTGGAGTTCCCGAATCGCCAGAGGTTGATCCACTTCGCCCCGGGTGCACACCTCCTCGCAGGGATGGTGGCAGACCCGGCCGCAAACCGCCGGAAAGGGATGGTCCTCCCGGAACAGCTTGAGCGCCTCGGCATACTGCCCGGTGTTGATCAGGGCAATGTACCCCTGGATGCTGACATGGGCCGGGCAGGTGGCCTTGCAGGGCGACACGCTCCGCTTGGATATGCCGTAGGCACCGGGAATGGCCTGTGGGTACCGTTTGTAAACGGCCTTGCGGGTGTTTAACCCCTGGTTGTATTCATCAGGGACCTCAATGGGGCAGACCTTTGTGCAGTCTCCGCAGCTGGTACATTTGGAGAGGTCTACAAAACGCGGTTTTTTCCTCACCCGCGCCGTAAAACTGCCGGGATCGCCTTCCAGGGCGAGCAGCTCCGTATCGGTCAGTAGTTCGATGTTCAGATGCCGGCCGACCTCGACCAGTTTCGGTGAGATCACTCACATGGCACAGTCGTTGGTGGGGAACGTCTTGTCGAGCCGGGACATCAACCCGCCGATGGCCGGCTCCTTTTCGACCAGATAGACATAGTAACCGGATTCGGCCAGGTCCAGCGAACATTGCATGCCGGCAATGCCGGCCCCGACCACCATGACAGAACCGCTTTTGGGGTGACTCATCGGAAACCTCTTTCGGGTATGTGGGGTTCATCGTTTCATGAAGCAAGGCGGGCGGGTAACATACAGTGAACCGTATAACGCCCCGATCGCTCATACCGGGGCTCGCGCGCCGTACGAAAAATACCTTCTCGACCAATCTGGTCGAGTTATCAAAAAGACCGGTTTCCGTCAACGCGAAAGATGGAAAGAAAAAGGCGGTTGCCGCAGTTGCGGCAACCGCCTTTGAAAAAACATAACATGTATCGGTGTTAGAAGCTGCCCGGTGTAACCGGAAAGGGGATCAGAGGGGGCGTCGCCCGTGTCCCATCAAACCACCACTCAAGAAGTTCACGCCAGCCATCCGGATTGTTGTTCCCCTCTCTGACAGGTGCACAGAAATCGAGGTTTCCGTATAGCATATCACTTTTGTAATTCTGGGGTCGGTAACCTGTAGGACCTGTAGGCCACCTCGAAGCAACGGTTGTATCTTCTGCCGTATACCACCATTGATATTGATAGCTCGATCTCCCCTGGATCATCAAGTTACCATCCGGGAAGAAAAACGCCAGTCCGTGACGACCATTCGACAACGTTGTTGATGTTATCGGCCTGGGTGGCCCGGGCAGACCATTGTTGTAGTAAAGCCGGGTCACCGTTCCGTATGACGCCAGTACACAGGCATCTACGGCTGCGGTCAGTTCACCGGCTGCCATCCTGACATTTGCCGGTATGGGCCCAGCAGATAATGCGTTGGAAAATGAATACAGGTCGAACAGCGGCGTCTGAAGCCAGTTCGACGGTGGCGTCAATATCGCCGGGATCGCTGGGGAACGGCCTATCTCTCGATCGTCGAAGTATTCAACAACCGGTGGCCCGGGATTCACAGGCTGGGGTATTGAGCCGGCCGTTCGTGACGCATATCCGCGTACGCTCTTTGCAAAATTCCAAGTGTTCCGATTCCGGCCAATCGCAAAAGCGAGTCGATCGAATTTTGCCTTTACATCCGGTATCGCAGCCAACAGGTATGCACTCAGGGCGTTGTCCTGGGTGCCGGGATCCGAATAGGCCTCTGCCACGATGGTCCTGGCAAACAGCTCCGGCGTCAGCTCTGCGACATCGCCCAGAGAATCCAGAATGACGGAGTAATCCCATCCCGCGGATAATGCCTGGGCCGCTGACGCGACCATGAAGTCGGCCCCAAATTTACCGGAGTTCGGCCGATATTGATACGCCGTCTCCACGGTGCCCATGAATCCGGTATCCAGACCGAGTAGATCGACCGATTCGGTTTCGGCAAGTCCGTCGGTGACTTCACCCACATACAGCCGATCGTCTTGTCCGGTTTCATTGGTCTCGTCCCACAGGATGTATTTAGCCGGGCTTGACGTATACCCCTGCGCCGCCGGAGAGGCGATGGAGGTGCCATGGTTGGAAAGAATCAGCGCGAAATGATTCGCGGGGAACTCCGCTTTGCAATAGGCAATAAATTCCTTAAGTGTTGCCGGAGCGCCCATGTTGACCTCACCCAGGGGCGCGAGTATCTCGGAAACGATGGTATTGTTTAACGAATCGTCCGGCCGGACCAGATAGCGGACCGAATCACCGTTCTCCGCCCCGTCATACTGAACCACCATCGCCACTTTGTGGATCACCTGGGGATCGCTGTCCATGGCCAGGGACAATCCGACTTCCATCTCCTGGAGATCTTCCATCATGTCCGTTTCGTTTGTGTTGTCCCCGTTGAGGTACACCATAAAGGTCCACTCCCGGTCGGGGATGTTAACCGGTTCCCACTCAATGGTGGCTTCAAACAGCGCCCACTCGTATCCGCGGTAGGCATCGCTGCCATAGATGGCCAGCACATTGCGCCCTTTCTCCAGGTACGGGAGGATATCGACGGTCACCAGGCCGTTATGCGCCGGGCTGTCCCAGTTGGAGACCACGAACTTCCCATTGACATAGAAATCGTAGACGTCGTCCACGGCCAGCGTCACCGCCGCGCTGGTCAGGGCGGAAGGCGCCACCGGCAGCTCGAAGGGTTTGCGGAACCAGACATCCGCCGGCCCGTTATAGCCGGTCATCTCCCCGCCGCCCGGAAAATCCCACATGTACTGGGCGTTGGTGCCGGGGATGCGGAACCAGTGATTTGCCGGCTTCCGGTTCGGATAGGGTGCTGCGGCCTGGCGCCAATCACCGTCATCAAATTCCGGCGCCGACCATCCCTCGTATTCCTGATCCGTGGATTTCCAGGAGCTGTCACTGTATATTTTCAGGCTATTGACCCCCAGGGCCGTGTCAAAGGCCGCCTCGAGAAGCCGGCGACCGTCCGCATTGAGTTTCTTGGGTGTATATTTATCAAAGAAAAGCCCGATTCTGCGGGCCGGAGCCGGGAAGCCGCCCGGCATTTCCGTGTCGACATCGTAATAAAATACGGCCGCTTTATCCAAGTCCCCGACCAGGGTGGCCACCACTTCGGCCGTGTCCGTGGGCATGGCCCATCCGAACCGGGTCGGACAGCGGGTCACCGGCGTATCTTTTTCCAAATTGGCGGCCATGGGGTGATCCGGCTGGACCACGTGGATCTCGCGCTGCCGATATTCATACCCGAAGTCGATGCCGGCCGCCGCACCGGTCATTCCCAGGTCATCGAAGAGATACGGCTCCCAGCAGATAATCGGAACCTGTACCTGGGCAAATTTATCCCCGACCCGCTTGGAGTAAACCGATTCCGAAAGCAGGATCAGGTCCTTTCCCTCTGCATCGGCGGCCTCGACCTCATCGTCATCTTTGACCATCACGGAAAAGCCTCGGCTCTCGAGGCGGCTTTTCACCAGTGCATCGCTGAAATTGAGCCGGGTTTTTCCAACCACCATCAACGCCTTCCGCTTCCAGGGCTCGTCCGGTACCGCCACCACAAAGTAATTGCTCCAGGCCTTATGCCCGCCGTTGAAACGGTTTCCGCCGAGTTCGGCCACCTCGTCGCTGTCGAAACTCCGGCTGAACACCACCATGGGGGAGGCGCGATAATCCCCGGTGCGAACGGTCAGATCCGTGAGCTTCCATTCATCAAGCCATTGGGGCGGGTCGGCGCTGCCCCGTTTATCGTAGGCCACAAACAGGGTCGCCGGCTTGTACACATAAAGGCTCAGATGATTCTCGGCAGTGTTCCGCTTATCGTTATTGGCCGTCCGCACCAGGACGCCGCCGTCCAGCTCATGGCTCAGGGTCTTGATACGATATCTGCGGTCAATGTAGGCCCTTGCTCCCCGTTTTGCCTCGGAAACCCGGTAGCGCCGGTTCGATGACACCTGTAAAATTTCCACGAGTTGGCTGCCGGGATTGAGAAATTTGACAACGACGAAAAAGTTGCTTCTCGCCCCGTTATCGCCACCGTAGTGATTTCCCCTCAAGGGAATGGGGTCGCCGCCATCCACCGTTTTTCGAAAGACGACCATTGGAGACGCCGGCCAATCGCTGGTAATGATGGATTCGTCCTTCATTTCTTCCCACCCGTCATCTCCAAGCCATTCCGGCGCCGAGCCCTGTTGATGAAAGGCCCGTTGATCGAAACAGATGTACACGAACGCGTCCTGGTCGGCGGTGAGCGTAAAGAGGCGCTCTTTGCTGAACCATTTGTCGTTGTTGGCGGTCCTCACCAGGACCCCGCCGGCAAGTCCCGGCGTGATCTGGCGGATCTGATAGCGACGATCGATGTAGGGTCTGGCGCCGATTTCAGCCCAGGCTGTTCTGTAATGTCGGTGTGTGGCCACGTCGCTGACGTGCACCAGACCGGTGGCTTTTTGGCATCCCGAAGCGGTATTGGGCAAAAAGGATAACGCACCGGTGATTCCGACACACAGCATCAGGATGACCAGGCGATGCAGCCGTTGGTTGCGTTTCATGTTCTACTCCTTCCATGATTCGGTCAGAAAGGGGTAGGCCCGGGCCATCTTTCCCAGAAGCCACCGTTAATCTTTCCGATAATTATATGTGCGGTATGGGTAATAATGGTGTTATCGGAAACCGCAAAATTGGTGCCATGGGTGTCATGAGAACGTCGTAATGGGACAAGTAATTGTATCGAAAGGAGATTTTTATAATATCGACACTATTGTGGGATGGGTTTGAGTTGGGAAACGCAATAAATGTCATCGCGATGACATTTTTTGTCACCTGAAACGGGAACCTTCGGCCTCCGCGCGCGCGGAACCCCGTCCAGGATATCACCGAAGGCGTTACCGCCGCCGATCGATACCCAATTTATCCAGCAACGACCGATCCGCATTCCTGTTTTTGTTCCAATAATCGGTCATTAGGGTATGGGTCCGCTCGGCCCGGGTGGTCAAGCGGGGCCGCCCACCCCGAAAATCATCGGGGTAGGTATCCTCCCAGCCTTGAATCCGATGGGGAAATTCGGCTTCGAAAAAAATGGTCAGTGTACGATCATCCTGAGGCATATGGACACGATAGGCGATGAGCGGAAGCCCCTCCAGGCTTTTTTTCCGGATGGACCACAATTCGGCCTCAGCCGGCTGAGGTGCAAGGCGTGTGTGGCGGAACCGGGAGTAGAGCGTACCCGGGATCAGTTGAAACCGCCCCTCCGGCAACGTGGCCGGCGCCATCCGAATCCGGTTCCACAAGGCATCCTCGGACAGGGCCCTTGCAATGGTCATCGTTTGATCCGCTTCAGTTTCGAAATACGAGTAGGAATGCACCTGGTAGGCCGTGTCCCGCAGATTCAGCTGCGTCCAGACCTGCCCGCACCACTCCTGCCCGCTGAATGTGATTTTGAGGGGCAACGGCCTCTTTTGGAAATCCACAGGGGAAAACACCGACGTCATCACCGAATAGGGGTATATACCGGTGAAAAACGTTCGGGTGGCATTCAACTTCAGAACCGGAATGTCTCCACCAGCGGGCCGGTCCGCTTTCACCTGGAGAGCGGGATTCATGGACTCGGTGACAAAAATGAGCACCGCATCGCCCTGGTGGATCTCCCCGTAGCGGGCCTGCGCCAAAGAAAAACGAGAGATTTCCGCCCCCTTCGGATACCAATAGGCGTTGAACTGATCGATGGTGGGGTTTATGGGTTTCGGCTGGGCGTGCGCAACGACTCCGGTTGCCATAGCTACCCATGCGATACAAACGAATATGACCCGTCTCATTCCCTTACCTCCAATGACTGGATGTTAGACGCTTACCATAGGGCGCACGATCACTTTTTCAAAGGGACAGATACAGACATTTTCTGACATGCCATTTTTCCGGCATTGTTGCTTTTCCATGGCTGAAAATATTTCATGAAATGCCTAGAGCTTGCCTTTGGCATTTCACCAAACGGAGGCTTTTATGGCCAAGGCACTTCGAGGTGAAGCTGTAGTCCATCTACCGCAAACCTCGAATAACGCCGGCCATGAAAGCCTCCGTTTGGCCCGTAGGGTGAAATATTTTCAGACCGATGGCCCGTGTGGAATGCTTTGATGCAACTCGCTGTCCGGATCTAAATGAATGCTGCGTACACCTCCGAATGGCATCCCTATACCCTTATCTGAGAATATTTCATGAAATGCCAAAGGGTTAGCGGTCACCCATAGCCCGCGCCGTCTTGGCCAGACGGACCAGACCCAGAAACTCCGCACGGTAGCCGAACGGATCGCTGCCCCTGGCGGAGTTCGCCAGCGCAAGCACATCGTCCCACGAAAAGTCCCTTGTGTAGGGGTCGCCCCGGAGGATCTGCCCGAAAGCGGCCACGGCCGCCGCAAAGCGGGCCTCCGTCGGCGCCTCATCGATTGTCGGGGTTTTCTCTGTCGCGTTGATGGGTTTTTGGATCAGCCGGCTGCGATCGGCATCCGGTAACTTGTATCGAATTTTCAGAAACGCAAGTTCACCGGCGGTGTTGGCCGGCGCCGCGGACGTTCCCTTCGGCGGACCGTAGCGCAGATCGTCAACCAGCCTGTTCGAACTTCCCACCGGAGTCACTTCGTATAGTGCGGTGACACTGTGCCCGGCCCCGATTTCACCGGCGTCGACACGGTCGTTATTGAAGTCTTCTCGCCGAAGTTGCCGCGTTTCGTACCCAATGAGCCGGTACTCGGCCACCATTGACGGATTAAATTCCACCTGGATTTTGACGTCCTTGGCGATGGGAAAGAGCGTGGACCCGGCTTCGTCAACCAGCACTTTCCGGGCCTCGTTCAGGGAATCGATATAAGCGGCGTTGCCGTTTCCGTTTTGAGCCAGCTTCTGCATCAAGGCATCGTTGTAGTTTCCCTGCCCAAACCCCAGCACCGACAGATAAATCCCGCTTCGGCGCTTTCGTTCCACAAAATTTTTAAGCGTCTCAGGGTCCCGGATGCCCACATTGAAATCCCCGTCGGTGGCCAAAATCACCCGGTTGACACCCTCCGGATCGAAATTCGATTCCACCAGTGCATAGGCCTTTCGAATGCCGGCCCCGCCTGCTGTGGAACCACCGGCCCGAAGATTATCGAGGGCCGCCAGTATCTTCCCTTTTTCCCGGATCGGTGTAGGCTCCAGGACGGTCCCTGCCGCTCCGGCGTAAACAACCATAGATACCATGTCTTCCGGTTCCAGGGTCTTTACCAACAGTCGGAACGCGTTTTTCAGCAACGGCAGTTTATCGGGCATGTTCATTGAACCGGAAACATCGATCAAAAACACCAGATTGGCCTTCGGTCGATGGTCCGGGATCAGGGTGAAGCCTTTGATACCGATATGCACCAGGAGATTTTTCGGGTTCCAGGGCGCGGGGAAAACCGAAGTTGTTGGTTTAAATGGTGTCTGCCGATCCGCCGGGAGCGGATAGTCGTAATCGAAATAATTGATCAGTTCCTCGATTCGAACGGCGTGCCGCGGGGGCATGTGCCCATTATTCAATGCCCGTCTGACAAATGCATACGCTGCCGTGTCCACGTCAATGGAAAACGTGGACACCGGGTCCTCGGCGGCCCGCTTGACCGGATTGGGATCGAAGGCTTCGAAACGATCGCGCCCGATATATTCCTGTTGAATCGGAGCTGAGTCTTTTCTCATCAACGCCGGAGCGCTTCTCATCTTGGCAGGAGATCTACTCTCTGCGTCGGCACCGGCTGCGACCCGGAACGGATCGGCCGTTATCTCCCTGGCGGCAGTGTCCGTCGATCGTGTTACCGTTTGGGGTACCTCGGACTTCCGGGCCGGTGCTTCCGGCGCAGGGGTGTTCACCGGACCCGTTTGGACGCGACGATAGGAAACGAAATTGGGCGTGACCATCATGAACAGCACGGTCAAAGCGAGACAAACACTCGTTGTGACAGCAATCGGCTTAACCATGGCGGGACCTCCTGTTAGGGTTTTACCTAATAGACGCCACCGCCGGGCAAATCCTTTGGTTGTTTTTTCCCCGGCTTTGAATTGCCGGTCAAATTCGTCCGTTGCCTCCCGGACAGCCCGTTGACGGGCCTCCGTCCGAGGCTCGGGAATTGGAAGCGCTCCCATCCGTTTTTGTAGGTCTTCATCTCTCATGATGTTACCGACAGCATTTCCTTGAGTTTCTCCCTGGCCTGAAACAGGTGTCCGGACACGGTTGCCTCGGCGCAGGATAATACCCGGGCCGCTTCCTTGTGGGTCAACCCTTCTGCCCAGACCAACATGGCCGCAGCCTTTTGCCGAGGCGGCAGCCGGTCGATGGCGCCATATAGCTGGCGGGCCGCAACGACAGCCTCTCCCCCGGGATTCGCATGATCCGGTGCCGGCTCCTCATTGCCGGATGTCTCATACACCCGGCGGGTGGCACGTTTTCGTCCGAGATCCTTCGCGGTGTTGATGGTAATCCGATAGAGCCATGTCTTAAAGGAGGATCGCCCGGCAAACGTCTTCAGTTTTCGGGCGACCTTCACAAACACATCCTGGGCAATATCTTCGGCGTCCTCACGATTGCCGCACCACCGGTACGCCGTACGGTAAACGGTGGTGTAGTTATGCTGCACCAGCTGTTCGAAGGCGCTCGTATCCCCCTTGCGGGCGCGATCGACCAGGTCTATGTCGTTCAGTTTATCCATTCAGGGTACCCGGTATGCTCACCCTGTTAGACGCACGTGGCGGCAAGATCCTTTGGTCCGGCATGACAACAAATGTAGGCAATCATACATTTTCGGGTGACACGCTGTGGGTAAACCCATCACCCGTATTCATTAAGGATATAGTTGCAATAGTACCAAGGTACTAGTAAAATAGGCAAGGTTTTTGCATTCTGTGTGCTGAGAAGCATATCCACCCCTAAACCGCCTCGGCGAAATATAATGGTTCGACCGGGGCGCACTGTCAGCCGTCGGCAGGGGAATTGTCATGGAAGAATTTGAACTCGTCCAATTTTTGCATTCAGCTGGAAAGGATCCGGCTCGATTGGTCTTTGAGGACGAGCTCACAAAAATTTATAATAGACGGTTTTTATTCCAGTATCTGGAGTCAAAGGTACCATGGGAACAATTCAACGGCAATTCTATCTCGCTTCTCATGATGGACCTGGACCATTTTAAGTCCGTAAACGATACGTTCGGGCACCCGGTCGGGGACCAGGCCCTGATCTGGCTCGCCGACCACCTGAGAGAGCTGGTTCACGATATTGGTTTGCCGATCCGGTACGCCGGCGACGAGTTTATGGTGCTACTGACGAACACCGGCAAAACATCCGCAACAGAGTGTGCCCAACAACTTATGGAACGGATCCACGAGGATCGCTTCCAGCCACCGGGCATCGAAAAGGATATCCACCTGACCATCAGTGTGGGGGTCGCCACAGCTCCGACGGACGCCGATAACTGGAAAGATTTTATCCAAAAGGCCGACATGGCCCTGTATCTTGCCAAGAAGCGTGGACGGGACCAGATGGCGGATGCGGCGGAAATTTTCAATGATACGATTTCCGACAAGGTGGCCCTTTATCGGCTCGATGGGGTAAAAATTGCCGGTCGGGTCGCTCAAATCGCCCGAATCAATGCGGCTCTGAAAGAGTTTCAGCAGAAAAAAGGCCAATTCGTGCTGGTCGAGGGTGCCGCCGGTATGGGCAAAACAGAATTTCTAAACACCCTCCGAACCGGTACGACCGGAGGCCGCTTCATATCGGTCAAGACCATGGGCATGCCCCAGGAAATGTACCGTCCCTACTATCTGGCGGAAAGTATGATCGTCAACCTCCTGATGCAGCAGGAAGACAGCGGGGTCGATATCCTGGAACAAATAGGTTCAAAGGAGCGGGCTTTCCTGGCTCAGATTGTCCCACGTCTCGGTAGTGAGGAGGACCCTTCGCCGGCCCTCGATGCTCCGATCCTGCGCGAGGCTATCTTTGGCGCCGTTATCAAATTTTTTTCTCTGGCCGTGGGTGAACAGCCACTGTTTCTCTTCATCGATGACCTGCATTATGCAGACGAGGCGACCCTTTTGCTGATCCGGCAACTCATGAAGCGGGGCGAAATCAGGTTTTTTGTGATCGGAACGACGATTGAAGCGGGCGAACGCAGTGCAGGCATGCTGCCGGGTCCGCTGGATCGTTTCGTCACCCACCACGGGGAAGAACTCGGACTGGTCCATACGACGCTGACCTCACTGAAGGCCGATGACATCACCAAACACATCAAGGGTTTGTTTCCGAAAATTGAGCTGCCGGACGGGTTTATTGACAACCTGGTGGCCATCACCCAGGGTAACCCGCTATTTCTTGCCGAAATCCTGCGAAAACTGGTGCTCGATCACCAGATCACCCTGGTCGGTCAACAGTGGACCTTGCATCCATTTGAAGACGGGTATCTGCCAAAGTCCATGGAAGAAATCGTTACCGAAAAAATAGCCGACTTTGGCGAAGATAACCGGCAGATTTTAGATCAGGTGTCGGTCATGGGAGAGAATGTTTCCCTGAGCAGGCTGGTCGGCGGATCCGACCAAATGGAAGCCACGGTGCTCCAATTTATCGATGAGGCGGCAGCCCAGGGCTTGCTGAAATCAGAATTTGATCTCAACGATGACAACGTCCGGTTTCTCGGCAAACGCATTCTGGAGATCACCTACAACGCCATCGAACCGGAACGTAAAGAACAACTGCACGAGCAGATCGGATCATACCAGGAGAGCCTGTACCAAAAACTCCAGGCTTCCGCCGCATCCCTGGCCTATCATTTCAAGCGGTCGACCGACAAACAAAAGGCCGAAACATACGAACATATCCAGGCGGAAACCAGCCAGCGCACCTTCAATCCCGAAGAGGCGATATCCTACAGCGGCGCCATCCCGGCAGAAGCATTTCTCGACGAAGAACCCCTCACGAGGGAAGGGGTATCTGAAGTACCCAATTTCATCCGCAAATTCATGGTCGCCCTCCGAAACATCCGGCTTTACCCACCCGGCAGCAAATCGGTTATCGGCGCCAATCAGGATTTGAAGCAGATCATCGATCACATTTTAAAGGACAACAGGTCTTTCAGCCTGGCCCAGCAGGAGGACCAATTACTCATCAACGGAGAGGAGGGCACGACCGACGACTTCAAGCCGGCTGCCGAGGCGTTTATCCAGATCCTCAAGCGTTACGATCTAAAGCAGGTGGCGTTTCGCCAAGGGCTGACCGCCAAGGAAATCGGCTTTTTCACGGATAAGCTGGCCCACAGCGAACAGCGGGCGTTTCATGAAAAATTCTGGAGACAGTTCTCCGCTGATCACGAATTAAACAACCTTCTGTTAAAGCAGGTCCGTTACAAGTCCAAGACGTCCGACGCGCCCCAGACGACGGAAACGGGAACATACACGGGAATTCCGACCGGGCCGCCGGGCCAGGCCCTGGATGATGCGCTACTCTCAAAAATCCCGGATATCCTGAGGGCGTTTTTGAGCGCCATCCGGACAACCAAGCTCTATCCGTTAACCAGCCGGGCAGCCACTCGCGCCCTATCCCATTTACTGGAAAACCTGCAGGGGTTTCTCTCGGTCGAGAGAGTATTGACGCTGTCCGAGGTGGACAGGTCTCTACTGATCAATGGGAAGAAAATCGACACATCGGCATTCGTCTTTCAGGCAGAGGAGTTTTTCAATTTTCTCGACGTCTCCGGGATCAGAAGTATGACGTTCCTGCAAAACCTGTCACAGGAAGAGATCACCTCTTTTGTCAATGCCGTGATCAATCAACAGGCGACCGACAGCGGTACGGATTACTGGAGACACAGAATACAGCAGCTGGGATTGAGCCGGGTTCTTGTTGATCAACACCTTTACGACATTAAAAACCTTCAAAAAGGCGAGGCATCCGAGGACGGGCTGGATATTGAACCACAACGCGCGGGTGCCGGGATCGAATCGGCCGAACGGGTTTTTTCCGAGGACGACATCCGCACTATCATCGACGGCATGCCCGAATCCGTGATCGATCATTTTCTCAAGGGCCAAGGGACGGCAGTGCACGCGCTCATGGCGGATCTGTTCGCCGATTACGCCAAGTGTCGAGTGTCGACCCGAAAAGATGTCATCGGCATCTGCAACGAAACGATGGATGCACTGGCCCCGGCCGTTCAGCACGATTATGCCCTGATTTTAACAGATCCTCTGATCCGGAGATTTCTCGAGGAAGAGGATCCCGAACTCATTATTCAGGCTGCCAGCCTCGTGTACCGTGTGGCCGAAGGGCTCATTCAGTTCAGGGCATATCCCTATGCCGCACGGCTGCTGACAGCGGTCCGCCAACAGATGGGCTGGCTTCAGAAAACGGGCCATGCATCTCTGGAAAAACTGCTCGTCAAAATCGATGGATTGCTAAACCCATCCACCCAGAAGCTTCTTGCCGATGATCTCAAGTCAAGAGAGTCGGTGCGGCAGCGAAATGCCGCTCAACTGGTCGCCGGTCTCGGGAGATCCGCCGTTCCCATGCTCATCGAGCTTTTGCGATCAACCGAGGATTATCGAATCCGATATATATGCATGAACCTCCTGGATAAACTGGGGGAGAAGGCTGTGGAGCAGCTAAAGCGGGCCCTGGCGCTGGAGATTACACCCCGGGAGCGGGTTCGGATTCTCGAGGTCATTGACCTTCTGACGATGGATTTAACGGCTGAACTGGGCCGTGCCATCGGGGATTCCAACCGTGAAGTCCGGTTGGCCGCCCTCCGGATTGCCGAGCGTCTCACGGATCCAAGTATCCCGCAGATACTGTGCCACCTGGCAAAGAAAGCCGACATTGAGATTGCACTGGACGCGTTCAGTTGTCTGGGCCGCATGAAGTCGCCGGAGGCCGTCGAGGAACTGGTCGATATACTCAATTCTTCGAAAGAGGAGAGCCGGTCTGCCGCCTGTTGTTTAGCCCTCGGCAACATCGCCTCCAAGGAATGTGTCGAACCCCTGGCGAGAATACTCGATAGGGAGGGTTCCATATTGTCCCGCAAGCGCTATACATCGGAAGTCAGGGTGGCCGCAGCAGCAGCCCTTGCACGTATCGAACGTCCGGAGGCTCTAAAGATCCTGACCCTGCACATGACCCATCGAGATCCCCGGGTCCAGCAGATTGTTGCCGCTGCGGTTAAAGCAAAACCGTCATTCCAATAAACATGTGGGGCACTGCCGGTATGGGATGAACTGCGGATCAGCGTTTCAACCCCATTGACGGCAACCACCCCACCGACACCCGGCCACCATGCGCCTGGCATAGACCCTGTTTCTCGTATTCGGTTAATAAACCAATCCCCGGACAACCGCCAGCCACCCGAAAACAACCCTTTTGTCGATCCGGAGGGCAATGTCCATACACCTTTCCCAGGAGAGTAGGTCATGTCGATGCCCCAATAGCGCCGGTCAGTGAATTCCGCACGACACAAAATACGATAGGTGCCCGATGCCGTCCCGGTCGAGAGGATCGACTTGACACAAGTTATCTGATTTATTATAATTTTTTATTAATCTGAAGCGATGCAGCCGATGAGGCAAAACGACGGGTGTGATCTTCGGCAAAACCGTCAGTCGGATGCGTCGTAACCTATTATGTGAGGGACACGCCCATGGAAAATCAGGATCTCGTCCAATTTCTGGAATCTGTCGGAAAAGATCCCTCCCGCCTGGTTTTTGAAGATGAACTGACCGGCATCTTCAACCGGCGGTTTCTTCTTCGCTATCTGAGTACAAAAATTCCATGGGATCAGTTCGACAATCGACAACTGTCCCTTATCATGCTGGATTTGGATCATTTCAAGTCCATCAATGACACCTATGGGCATCAGGTCGGCGACCAGGCATTGGTGTGGCTATCGACCCATCTGAAGGCTTCTGTCGGTGAGGACGGCCTGCCCATTCGATATGCCGGTGACGAATTCATGCTGCTTCTGGAACGGAGCGGGAAATCGTCCGCCGTGGCCGTGGGTCAGGGGTTGATTGATAAAGTTCGCGCCATGCCTTTCCCCATCCCGGAGGCAGATACCTCTGTGAAACTCACGGTCAGCTTGGGGGTGGCCACCGCGCCGGTTGATGCCACGGACTGGAAAGGATTTGTCCGACAGGCGGACATGGCTCTATACCTGGCAAAGAAGCGTGGTCGAAATCAGCTGGCCGATGCCGCTGAAGTCATTCAGGAAGAGGTGTCCGAAAAGGCTGCCGTCCATCAACTAGACTCGATTAATATCGTCGGTCGCAAGACACAGCTCTCCAAAATTAAGGCAGCCGTAAAGGCCTTTCGCCAACAGAAGAGTCAGTTTCTGCTGATCGACGGCTCAGCCGGAATGGGGAAAACCGAATTTCTGACATCCGTTGCAAAAAGTCTGAGCCGCAGCAAGGCGGCTCAGGTCAAGACATATGGTAATCCACAGGAAATGTTCCGCCCCTACTATCTCATGGAGACCGTGGCCGTTGGCTTGATGAACCAGAGAGAAGACAAGGGGTGGGGCATTCTCGAGCAGCTGAGTTCGGAAGAACAGGGATTTCTCTCTCAGATCCTGCCGGGACTTGGCCTTGATGCAACCCCCCCGGAGGGCATCGATGAGAGTGCGCTGCGCAAAGGTGTTTTTGGGGCCTTTGTGGTGTTCCTAAACAGGGCGCTGGGGAATTTACCCCTGTTTTTGTTTGTCGACGACATGCATTATGGAGACGAAGCGACCTTTCAACTCTTGCGTCGTTTGATATTGCGCGACGAGTTGAAATTATTTGTCATCGGTACAACCTCCGAGGGAAGCGAATCCGGCGCCGATGAAACCCCTGGGCCGTTGGAACGGTTTGTCGCGAACTACGGGAAGGAACTGGAGATAACACGGTTTCCGCTGACACCGCTGACGGCAGAAGATACCCTTTTGCACATTCAGCGGTTATTTCCGAATATCCAGCTTCCCTCGGAATTTGCGAACAATATCGTCAAAACCAGCCAGGGGAATCCGTTGTTTTTAGCCGAAATCCTGAGAAAGCTGGTGCTCGACCACCAGATTACGCTGGTGGGGCAGCAATGGACCTTACACCCGATTGAAGAGGGTTATCTTCCGGGATCCATGGAAGAAATCGTCACCGAAAAGATTGCGGCGCTCGATGAGGAAAGCAGACAGCTCCTGGACCAGGTATCGGCATTGGGAGAAAATGTCTCCCTGAGCGTTTTAATCGGCAGTTCCGACAAGATGGAGGCCAAGGTTCTTGAGTTTATCGACCAGGCAGCGGCCCAGGGCTTGCTGAAATCCGATTTTGCTCTCAATGATGAAAATATCCGGTTTCTGGGAAAGCGGATTCTAAACATTACCTACAATGCCATCGAACCGGAGCGAAAGGAGCAACTCCACGAGAAGATCGGGTCCTATCAAGAGGGTCTCTACGAAAAGCTTCAGGCATCTGCGGCATCCCTGGCATACCATTTCAAGCGATCCAACGATACCAAGAAGGCGGAGAACTATGAGCGCGTTCAGGCAGAGTCCGACCGCCGCCACTTTAATGCCCAGGAAGCTGCCGAATACACAGGAGACATGCCTTCCGATGAGCCTCCGGAAGAAGAGCCGCTGTCACGGGAAGGGTTGGTCCATGTGCCGGGTTTGATCCGTACATTTACCGTGGCGCTTCGGAATATCAAGCTGTATCCTCCAGGCAGCAAATCGGTTGTCAAGGTAAACGCGGATTTAAAAAAAGCGTTGGATCAGATTCTCATGGACAACGAGTGCCTCAGCCTGTCCCAGAGTAAAAACGCCCTTGTCATTAACGGCCAGCGGATGGACATTACTGATTTTAAGCTGGTGGCGGATTCATTTATTGAAATTCTGGAACGGTTTGATCTCAAAGGCATCGCGTTTCATAAGGGCGTCATGGAAGAAGAGCTGGCCGCCTTGACCGACGAACTTGGGCGTAGTGAAAAGAAAGTCTTCGAGGAAGACCATTGGGGGACCTTTTCGAGAGAGCATGCGCTGAAGTGCATCGATCTCAAGCAGATGCGTTATGCCATGCAAAAATCCGCGCCGGGAGTCGGCAAGGAGGGAGCACCAGGTGGCCCGGCCCCGCGCATGGACGCGGATGCGTTGGGACTGGTCCCGGAAATTGTTCGAGCACTTCTGAGTGCGGCAAGAACCATAAAACTCTATCCGATCACCAGCAACGCCTCAGAAAACGCCGTCGATCTTCTCGCCAATGCGTTGCGGAAATTTTTAAGTCGCTATTCCTTGCTGACCCTGTCCCACGTGGGCGGCTCGCTGCTGATCAATGGCGAAAAAATCGACACCTCAGAGTACAAGGCGCTCGCCGAAGGATTACTGAAATATCTCGATGCCATCGGCTTGAGCAGTCTCACGTTCCTGGACAGTCATACCAAGGACGAACTCAAAACACTGATCGGCACCCTGGGGGACCTCCCCGCAACCGGGACGGACCCGAAGTTCTGGAAGGGACTGGCAAGGGAGAAAAAACTGGCCGGCATTCTTTTCGATCAACATATGTTTGAAGTCAAAATCAAGCATACGGCCGGGGGCGGAGGCAGGAGCGCCGGCGAACAAACGGCGACCGCGAGACAGCAGGCTCCCAGCGCCGAACTGACCGTCCAGGAAGGGGAGCCGGAACCATCCGAGGTGTCCATCGATGCCGTGATTGAAAACATGCCGGAGGTCGTCTCGGATCTTTTCCTCAGGGATAACATCGCCAGTGTCAGCGCCCTGACGAAAAGAGTGTTCCGTAAGTACCCGAGCTGTGATGCACCCATCCGTGAAAAGATTCTTGAGGCCTGTCGCAAAACCATTGATCAACTGACGCCGGCCTACCAGCAGGATTTCGCTCGAATCATCTCGGATCATCTGCTACGGGTGTTTTTGGAAGAAAAAGATTCCAACCTGATCGTACAAACCGCGGCGTTTATGCATCGTCTGGCAGCCCCACTGATTCAGTTTAGCGATTATCCCCACGCTGCCCGGCTGCTTATGGCGCTCAACAAACGGGGGAAGGATCTTAGAGAAGCAGATAGTGCCATGGCGCAATCCCTTGCCAGAAACATTGGCGCCCTGGTGAATCCGACAATTCAGAAATTACTGGTCGAAGATTTTTTGTCAGGTGACACCAAAAGACAGCGGAGTGCCGCTCAACTGATTGCCAGCTTTGGGCCGGCCGCAGTCCCAATGCTCATCGATGTTATAAAAACAGTTGACGATTACCGGACCCGTCACGTGAGCATGATGCTACTGGAAAAAAGCGCTCCCCAGGCGGGAGAACGCCTGAAGAGAGTCCTGATGCAGGAGAGCGCCGTGGAAGAAAAGATCCGGATACTTGAAGTGATCGAAATCCTGACGCGGGAAATCGAGGGGGAGATCGGCCAACTGCTCAGTGATGAAAATGTCCAGGTCCGGCAGGCTGCTCTGAAAGTATTGGAACGCATCAATGATCCGAAGATGGCTAACTTGCTACTCCACGCAGCCAAAGGCCCAAAAATGGAGCTGGCCGTGGAGGCGATCTCCTGTATCGGCAAATTAAAGCCTCCCGGAATCGTCGATGAATTGACCGATGTGCTTAACGATGCCAAGGAGGAACCCCGAATGAAGGCATGCTGCCTTGCACTCGGCGAAATCGCCAGCAAGGAGGGCATCGCTCCCTTAACGAAGGTGCTCAACTATAAGGGATTCTTCTTTCGCCGGAAACAGTTTTCGGATGACGTTCGTGCGGCCGCTGCGTTTGCCCTTGGCAAAATTAACCACCCGGACGCGCGTGAGGCTCTCAAACCCCACCTCGACCACCCCGATCCGAGGATCCGACAGATCGCCGCAGCAAAAACCGGCGCCATGCCGTCACCACCTCCGAAAAAAGAGTAGAACCGATCTCAAGCTCGTGTTTCACCCGAACATCGTATGACATCATTTCAGCAAATGTCTTTAAAGAAACAATATCGGTGTCTTAACGTGAATCCTGACGCACCGGGCTGCAATGCCCGGGCTGATAGCCCGTGGTCCAAGCGCCGGTGGGATTGCGGGCAGATCGCAGGTCCCCTTCTCCTCGCCTCTGCTGCAAAGGCTCATATACTGCCGTCTGCGCTCCGCTTTCTTTTCGCTCCGAACCTTCTCCGCGACCTATCGGAATATACATATGGCAATCGCTGCAGATCGCTCTGTTTGCCGTTGCGGCCCGGTGTGGGCAAAAATCGAATCAGCCGGATTCAGTGGAGTGTGTAAACTCAAGGGTTGACTTATCCATCTTCATTGCGGGCTCCCCCTCGGTATCGGGAACCGTTGTCACCGCCGTATCCGGAAGTGGTTCCATGTCACCGCCCATGACGGTGGCAACCCGTTCGAACATGGCTTCCAGTAAATCCTTAACCGGATATCGAGGCAATTGGGATAAAAATGTCTCGTTGAGGTGCTGCAGCCGCTCCTGCCGTAATTTCATCGCTGCAAGTTCCTGGCAAAAGGCAATAAATCGCTCGGATTGGGGCGACTTCCCCCTGTGTGACTTTTCAATGGCCTGCATTACGGCGCGAGAGGAGCATCCCCGAAATTTACGACGTGCCTCTTCATTTCGGATCAGGGATTGATTCGTCACGGCATCATCCACGCGAGAACTCTGGGTAGATATGGCTTCGACCAGAAACGATCGCAGCTGCTCAAGAATCGGTTCCGGAGCCTCTGCGATGACCGTGGTCAAGAATGGGGCATTGCGGGCGGTTTTCTTATTAAATTCATCTCTGGCCATCAGCCAGAATCGATCATTGCAAGACCAATAGATTTGATCCACCGGCTTGTTCTGAGTTTTCGACTGCTTCAAGGAATAGATGATACCTCCAAAAAGTTCGGCCGTCCGTTGAAACAGCCGTTCACCGGTGACGACGGTAAAGACAATACCTATCAGTGCATACCAGTCCTGCATGAAAAAAATTTGGCCCAGATCCGGAAACCACTCACCGAGCAGTTTGTTTGGTATAAAATGGGACGGTGTGGCGTAGGTCGGCGTACCCCCGAGCTGAGGCTGGGGATAAGGGGTTTCAGGCGACGTTGGACAGATGATGGCTGTTTCGAGATCGATCAGCCCTACGGAAAAATCCTGGGCAGATGATAAAAACAATGGATAGCGGGACGGATCCCCGGATACAAATAGATTGTCCGGTTTCAAATCACGGATCGCCACACGTCGCTCTCCCAGCCATTGGAGTAGATCCAGCAGGTTGCTCACCAGGGAATTCCGAACATGCTGGTTCCGCTTGAAGGAGACATCACGGGCTTTTTCGAGCGCCAGTTTCCGGTAGGTCGTGACCAGCTCCGGTTGATCCTTTAAAATGGAACCGAGAAGTTCGCTGGCAGCCTGGCGGAAGGATCCGGATCCCCACCGGATTGGAGCCTACGGTTCACATAGACGATCGTGAAACCATTCTCTGAGTTGGGCATCGCCCGGGGCATCCTCCGGACCAAATGATCGCTGCATCTGCCGAATACCCTTTACAAATCGGGTATACAGCTTTTGAAGATCAAAACAGATCCAGACATTGTCCGTTCCGTATCGAGACTCAAAACCATCACAGCCTGCCGTCATCCCGGCATCTTCGGATAGGCGTTCCCGTACGTCCTGTTTTCCGATGCCGGCCATCACATGGCCGAGGAAGTAGTCGCGGGAAAGATCCATGAAAAACACAAACGTGCCCTCGATCTGCAAACCGCGTTGCAATGCCGGAGTGCCTTCCAGGAGGTCGATATAGTCGGTTTCAGCCTCCTCCGGTGTCCGGGAGGCTGCGCCTCCAATCCGATGGACCTTGCTCAAGATGACCGACAGGTTGGGTATGAGACACTTCCGCGGTGAAAGGGCCTTGACCACGCCGGCCTCATATTGAATGCGGCGAATGTAATCCGAATAGTCACGGATCGGTACCGGTGGTATTTTAACGACCATGTGCGTGTCGTAGATGACATAAAAGCATTGGCTTCTGCTGGCGGAAGTATCGCCGATGGGGCTGATCGTCATGCGCCGCGATTTCCATTTGTCGCGGATCTCCACACTGAGTTGATAGAGATTGCCGGGCCCGTGGTGTTCCTTTTCAAGGGATTCTATTTTTCCTGACGCATCGGCGGGAGCCCCCACCTGCATCCGGTACAGTTCCAGAAAGAACCGTACGACATCCTCCTGTTTGATGAGACGCGGTGTCAGAGGTTCCGTACGGGTTTTTTTGCTTTTAGTGGTTGTCTTTCGGCGGATTTTCGGTGTGGCCTCGCGTCGTAGCCGTTTTCTCACGAAAAGACCGGCCGCCGGCACCAGCATGAATAGAACGAGAATGACAAGGAGCGGAATGCCGGCAATGGGTTTTGAAACAAGGGAAAACAGGTCACCACCGGCATCGCCCGTCGACTGCCGTGCAAGTGCCGCGTAATAGGATAGCCGACGTCGGATATCCCCCTTGGCAAAGGAAAAGGGAGGTACATGGGCCGATAGATTCTTTGTGTTCACCACGAGGATCTTTTCACCGGATTTGTAAAAGGTGACACCCAAAACCTCCCAGGCTTCTTTTGCTTCTATCCCCCGACCATCCGGGAACAGCAAAAGATGCCGACGCATCAAAGAATAGCAGCCAATTGCGGATAGACCAACGATGAAGGTCGTAATCAGTCCTATGACAAGCAGTCTTTTTCGCATGGAATCGGTTTGGATGAAGAGGAGGCCTTCAGCAGGTCTCTGCTTCTCGCCAGGAGGGAACCCGTACAGACATATTTAACACAATATATACTTAACAAAAAATAGACTTGACTGCCATGAAAAAAACAGACAACGGGTCGGCGATTCCGGCTTCTGAAACCGGCGCCACGATGTGGTGCTCCGGACGGGGTCGATGGCCGGCAGTGATCGGATTCGTTCCATTCGGAATCGAAAAACACCCTGATATCAACCGGCACGCTGTCTTTATACCCGATATTCGGGTATAATACGGTACTGCACCCATGTGTGAAGCCCTTGGGACCTGTCTGTATACCAATTGACAACTGCAAATGGCGCCGGTGGATCAGCTTGGTCTGACAGATCGCCATCGATACGGAGACAAAAAAAAGCTCAATAGAAAGGGGTGTATGGCGGTGACGAACCCGAAAGTGCACGGCAATTTTCCCGTAATTGGGGTGAAGTATCATAAAGTATTCGGGCTTCCCGTGGATCAGGATATCATCTTTTCCAACTCCCGGAACAAATACAAGCCCCGCATTGAAAAACGCCAGCGAAAGCTGATCATCAAAATACCATTTATACGGCCCTTTCTGGATCCCGACGAAAACATCCTTTTAGTCACGACGGGGCACTCGCCCCCCACGGTTTTCGAAAAGCTGGGTATCGGCTGGTTTTTTATCTACCTGAAACGATCCCTTTTGATCTTTACCGATCGTCGCATCTTCCACGTTCCCACCACGTCCAAATACACCTATCGCAATTGCATCGCCCAGATTTATTATGCATTCTGTGAATCGATACAGGTAAAGGGCCGAAGCCTGGTGGTGAATTACAACGGCGGGGAAAAAACTGAGAAATTTGTCAGCCTTTCCGGCCGGGAGAAAAAAAAGATCGGGGCGCTGTTAAAGATCGTATCATTTGCAGACAAGCAAGCCGGTGCCGCCCGCAGGGTACACCTTTGCCCGCAATGTGCAACAGGGTTAAACGATGAGATTTCCGACTGTCGGAAGTGCGGGCTCAAGTTCAAGAGCAGTACCGTTGCCACTTTGCTCGCGATCCTCTTCCCGGGGGGCGGATATTTTTATCTGCGGCAGCCGTTTCTGGGTATGATTAATGCCTTGCTCGAGATGTGTGCGGCAATTATGATCGGCCTCCCTGTCAACGATCTGATCAACGGCGTCCCTTCGAACCTGCTGTGGTTGGGCGGGGGCACCCTGCTGCTATGCCTTTTGAAAGCGTTTGCCGTGGTCCATGCCCGCGTCATCGTCAACGAGTTTATCCCGCGCAAGAAGACGATCAACTTCCAGACTGCCACGGCAATGACCCGTTGAACGGATCCCGGAATTGGCATGCCATTTTCGGGATCATCGATATTTGCCTTCATTTCTGCTAATGATGCCGCATGCAACAATCGGCACAAAGGCTCGGCGGGTCCCTGGCCGTATTCGCCTCGGCGTTCTGTTTCTACCTTTCTACCGTGGTGATCCGCTGGTCACGCGCTGAGGTGTCGATCGACCCCGCCTATTTTGCCTTTGTCAGGTTCCTCCTCGGATTCCTGGTGGTGTGCGCCATTATGGGGTATCGCCGGCAGCGGCCCAAACCCCGCAGCTATCATCTGCTGATCGGCAGAACCCTGGCCAATTGTGTGGCCGTCTACTGTTTCTATATGGCTGTCAAATACACTTCCGTTGCCGAAGCCAACATCCTGAACATGACCTATCCGGTGTTTGTCGCCGTCATTTCCTGGGCGGCGCTCCGACACCAGCGAGACCCGGTTGCCCTGGCCATGGTGGGCATCGCCGTTGCCGGCATATGGCTTATCCTGGCACCCGGCGAAATGACGTTTCGCACCGACAGCTTGTGGGGTTTGGCATCGGGTCTTTCCGCGTCGGTGGCCATTGTTTATCTCAATGTCAGCCGCCGGTACCACGACGTAAACACGGTGTTATTCTTTATGTTCGGCCTGGGGGCCGTCATCATGTTTGCCGGCTTCCATGCACACTTTTTCTGGCCGGATCAGCGATCTCTCAATTACTTGACCTTGTGTGCGGCCAGCGGCATCGCCGGACAGTTTCTGCTCACCATCGGATTTCGATACGTCACAGCGGTGGAAGGCAGCATTATGTCATCCATGCGCATCCTTCTGGCCGCCCTGCTCGGTCCGGTTTTGGCCGGTGATCCTGCCCTGGGATCATCCGGCTGGGTGGGCGCCCTGCTGCTCTTCGGTGCCAACGCCGTTCTGGCATGGCGCAGGCCGCAACCGGAACCGGAATGATCCCAAACGCGCAGGCTACCTTTCCATACCGGTCATTTTATCCGGCGTTATGTCATAGCGACTTGCGTAAGGGATCGAAATGGTCCATAATCACTCGATTATGTTTCTGTCCCGACTGCCCCTGAACAACTCGTGCCATGGCGGATAATTCCGTCTCCGGGTACCGCGCCCCCCACCGATGGGTCGTGTTCTCCGTTTTCTCCCTGATCTATTTTTTCGTTTACTTTCACCGGGTGTCGACATCGGTGATCGTTTCGGACCTGCTGGCGGCGTTCCACACCAATGCCACCGCTCTCGGGTTCATGTCCTCCATGTACTTTTACCTGTACGCCTTTGTTCAGCCGGTGGTCGGCTACCTCAGTGACCGGCTTGGCCCCCGTCGGGTCATCGCCTACTGGTCCCTTGCAGCCGCGGCCGGTTGCTTTGTGTTCGGGCTGGCGCCGACAATCGGGTGGGCGTCGGTGGGGCGGGCGCTGATCGGATTTGGGGTGGGGGGCGTCTACGTGCCGACGGTCAAAGCCATTTCCCAATGGTTTCGGAAAGGTGAATTTACCACCATACTCGGATGTTTTATGGCCATTGGAAATGTCGGTGCCGTGATCGCCACAACCCCGTTGGCCTGGGCCACCGATAGCTGGGGATGGCGATCGACGTTCTTTCTGATAGGCGGCATCACACTTATTCTGGCACTCTCTGCGCTTTTGTTCACTAGGGATGCTCGCGTGACCGATGACAAGGCCTTTGCAACGGGGGTATCTGTTCCCGAGAGAAGATCGGGTTTGTGGACAAACATTGCACGGGTCACGGCGTCCGGGCAGTTCTGGCTGGCGGCGATCATCTTTTTTGGACTTTACGGAACACTGGTGACCATTCAAGGATTGTGGGCCACACCGTTTCTGATGACCGTTCTGGGAATCGAACGGATCCTGGCCAGCAAACTGAACATGGTCATCCCCATCGGGGTGATTATCGGTGCCCCCCTGTTCGGCTGGCTCACCGACCGGTTTGCCCTGGAAAAGCGAAATATCATGATTGGTATTGTCGCCCTTTACACGCTAACCTGGGTGGGCGTCACGTTTCTGTTTTCACTATTGGGAATGATCGGGCTGGCGCTGGTGCTGCTGATCATGGGGATGGCCACCGGCGGGTTCATCAGCGTGCTGTGGGGCCATATCCGGGAAAACACACCGGCGGACATCATGGGCCTGACATCCGGCCTGTTGAATCCGGCGCCCTTTTTAGGGGTTGCCGTGTTTCAGGTCATTACCGGGGCCATTCTCGACCGGGCCGGACGTGTCGGGGATCTGTATCCGGTGGCGGGCTTTAAAAACGCGTTTGCGGTGTGTCTGGCAGTCAGCGTTGTCTGCCTGATGCTGTCTTTTCTGTTGCGCAAATCAAAAGCGAAAACCTGATCCGGCCCGATGCTAACGGGAAGCGGGAATCGTCAGATGTTCTGCGATGATGCTTCTTTCCTGACCTGTGCGGACAAATAGCCGGTTTGCGCGACGGTTAATCTCCTGATGCACCTTCGGGGTCGGTACCGGAATCAGTTTTGTTAAGCGGGTTTATCTGCAACCGGATGTCACCCATTGGAAAGCATTTCTTCGACCAGAGCTTCCCACTCCTCCTCCAAAGGCATGTCCGGCCGTGACCGCCCGGCCCTGGAATACCAGTAGTCGGCATTCCAGATCACGCCCTCTTCCCGGTGCAGGTAGGCGTGCACGGCGCTCCCCTGGACGGAGGGAATTTCCTGGGCGATGGAATGGGCCGTGTCCCAATCCCCCTTCTTATCCCACCACAGGGAGGTCAGCGTCTCCGAAAGCTGAAGAGGCGGCTGTTTATCGTCCATGCTGTTGATGAATTCTTCGTAAGTCATTGCGCCTCCTGTAGGAAATATAGGTTCCATGAGAACGAGGACTTTTAATTACCCGCCGGGAGATTGTACCCGTCTTCCTGTGGGGTCGCGCCCCTATCCCGAAACGCGTAGTGGTAAGTGTAATGTGAAGACTGGCGTCTTTGCTCAGACACGACTTTGAGACAGATTCTATTTTTTCTTGAAGGATCCGATCACCACCCGCTGCCAGTCTTCGGCGTAGCCGTCCGCCTCGGGGACATGGGACATGTTGCGCGTATGGGCAAAATTAATACGGACAAAATCCCGGAATTTTTTCTCCACCACCTGTTGCAGCGGCGGGTATAGCCGCTGGTACATGCCGTCGTCGATCAGGTTGAAATCGAAGAAGCTGGCCAGAATGTTGGTGATGCTCTGCCGGCTCGTCGGGGCGGAGTCCTGAGTGTCCAGCGCATCCAGCATCAGGTTCGCAATATCTATCAGGCCGTGAAGTATCTTTCTCCGGATGCCGCTGAGTTGGGCATCCGTCCAGAACAGCCGGTTTCTGTCCATGCTCAGCTCACATTTTTCCTCCCCCATGAGGTTGATCCGGCCGATAACGTAGTTTCTGGCCCCATCTGGGAGCAGGGTATCGATCTGGGTAACGAAAATCCCATCCTGGAAGACGGACACGCCGCCGCTGACGGTTTCCAGGGCCACGATCCGGTCTGCCGGCTTTTTCCCGCGCAGCAGCAGGTATCCCTCGGAACTGGAAAAGTCCAGCGGGGTAATAAATTCCGTTTCGGTCCGTTCATCCCGTTCGTAGGCAAAGGTCTCCTCACCGATGATGGTATGCTTCCCGGTTTCGCTCTCGAAGTCCACCGGGACTTTGAGGAACCGGATGTTCGTCTTCAGATAACCAAGGTATTCGAGGCTTCGGCAGTAATCGATGGCAGACGGCTTGAGATGAATGGAGACCTCGGTTCCCGCCGGAAAATCCGTGCCCAGGGAGCGGACATCGAAATAGTCCTCCAGGTCGGTAATGGTAATCATCAGGCCGGGCTGGGAGGGCTTGCGCGTTTTGATGACGATCTTGTCAGAGACCAGAAAGCTCGACAGAAAGCCGATCCCGAATTGGCTGATGAAGCTGAAATCCAGACGGGTGTCCCGGTTGATACGTCGGATATCGTCCGACTGGTAGAAGGAGATGCCGATTTTTAAAAAATATTTCTCTATCCATTGCCGGTCCATTCCGATACCGTTGTCCCGGATGGTAATGATGCTGATATCCTCGTTGAACTTCAGGGAGATCGATGGTTCATAATGTTTGTCCGACAGTCTCCTGAGGTTGCAGGCATCGATGGCATTCTGGATCAGTTCCCGAAGAAACACCCGCTTGTCCGAATAGAGCCGGTTTCCCATAAACAGCTGCAGCGCGGCAGACGAGTCGACCGAAAATTTCAGGTCCACCGGGGAATACCCCTCCGGTTCAATTTCATAGATCACATCGGAGTAGAGAAAACGCGGCCGGACGCTTCTGTTGATGTTGTTTAACAGATTCTGGACGGCCCGTTCATGGTGTTTCAGGGCCCGGTGGATCTCCGGGTGTCGACAATGGATGTTTACCAGAATGGTTCCGGGAAAGGTCGGGTGGGGACCGGCTCCGAGCAGATCAAAATACTCAGCCACCCGGGTCCCGTCCATGCGATTTTCCGGGGACAGATAGTCACAAATGCGCAAAGCCGCGGTACCCGGAGTCAGATCCAGTTCCCTGGATAGCCGGATGGTGGCGGATATGAGTCTTAAATTCGGACTTGCGCCCGACGTCGAACCGCCTGCCGATTCCGGCAGCTCGAGATCCGTATCAAAATCCCTGTCACTGACCAGGCACACTCGGGCAATCTCTTCGGCCGCATGTAAATCAAATGCGCCTGATTGCTGCCACGATTGTCGTATCCCCTGGTGCGCCCGTGAAACCATGTCGGTATGGGCCTGATCGTTACCGTCCCCGACCGCATTCCCGTTTAATACACATGAAAAACCATCGGCAGAACCAATGTCGCACATGGCGACCGCCGCATAGAGGGTCAACACATCCCGGGGATCTGTTGCCAGGGCCTGTTTTTGTTCGACGTCCAGCAGCCAGCTGTCAATGGCAAAAAGTCTGTGCTCGAGGGATAACAGAAAATCTGCGGCCCCGTTGTTTCCCCTCGGCAGTTCTCCTTCGACAAACTGTCGTACCGACGATTGAATCTCGTCAAGACTTTTTTTCCAGGTGTCCGGCAATTGTTCCAGCATCGTGTTCATAGAACCCCGCAAGTTGTGCCGCCCGGCAGACCGCCGGAGAATGTTGAATCCTTCACAAGCTCCAATCCGGTAAAACCGTTCGGGGAATAAAAAATTTTTCTGATGATAATACCGAAACACCACCCTTGCAAAGAATGGCTCGGTCCGTGACAGGCAGACATCACGCTGGCCCGGAAAAGAGATCGTGATTGGTCTGTGCTAGTCTTCTACCTGCACCAGCTCGCTGTCTCTTGCCATGACATAAACGTGGGAAAATTCGGATTTCTCAGTTGCGCCGTGCCAGTGCTTCTGCCCCGCGGGTATCCGTACGATGTCCCCGACGGTGACCAGCCGCTGCTGTGTTTCGGTGGCGACTATTCCGGTGCCGGCGGTCACAATCAAAATCTGCTCGGTGGTGTGGGTGTGCAGCTTGTTTCGAATGCCTTTTCCAAAGTTGACGATGTTGATCGTGAACTCTTCGCTGTCGGGCAGGATTTCCTGGATGGTCACGTCTTTTCCGGTGAATATATCCATTTCAAGCGGTTCCGTTGCTACCTTGTGTATCGATACCACATCCATGACGGTTCTCCTTTCAGGCTGAAACGATCTCACGAAAACCTCGGGCGGTTACTCCCAACGCACCCGCTTCACCACTGACACGCCGGAGTTCGCCATCTGTTCCAGAGCGGAACCTGCCGGCGAAACACCCCCGAATTCAGGGGACGGTAAATAATTTTTTCCCCGTGCCCCGCAGAGACTCACATCGACAATAACCTGAAGCTGCTCGGCAGGAAAAAGGGATTGGACCTCCATGGACGATACCCGCACACAGCTGTTCAGGGTGCATCCACCGATGACCAACGACCGGATGCCCTCATCGATGCATCGGTCGATCCAAGGACGAAATCCATTGGTGGGTGGAAAAAGGATACTGTTTCCCGGCTTGATAACGTATGGCTGTCGGTCGTCCAGGATGTCCGCCAGCGGGTCGCACCAATCGTAGCTCCCAGGCGGAAACGGACAGCGACTGAACATGACTTCCATTCGGCCGTAAAAGCGATCTAATACCATGGCACACTGGTCGAACGCCAGCCGGATGGGTGCCACATCGCTCTCGGCCCGGGAGCCGATCGATCGCATCCAGGCGCCGCTGGTAAAGGATCTTTGTGGGTCAATGATAACCAGCGCGGCCGTGCCTCTGGAAAGGGGCAGCGTACCAAGAGAGCCCAGCAATCGCCCGTAGGCGTTCGATACATCGAGCCCGGCATGCTCCGACAGGTACGCGACGGCCGAGGCAGCCGAGCTGTGTTTCGCCTCGTACGTCCCGGATAAGCGGGAGGATTGTGATCTGAGAGTTCCGACGGGACGCGGTCTGACCCTTCCGAATGCGCCCGGGGTTTTCAGCAGCACATCGCCATAGGGTCCCATGGGATCCCCGGCCATCTGCTGAAGGATTTCAATGAATCGATCTTTTAATAGAGGTTTGGATACCGTCAAATAATCGAGCAGGGCAAACAGGGGCGCCTCTTTCCAGTACCAGCCAAGATCTTTGGCCACCGTGTGCAGCTCAGATCTGGATAGTTCACCGTCTTGATTCACATCCAGGATGTCAAAGATTGTCCACGGCACCGGCATGTACGGAACGTCCCCATCATCGTGAATCCGGACAGAAATTTATCTGCTGCCTCCAACCGACACACCACCCCGGGGTCACAAGGTATCAGGGTGTTTTTCTGTTCTCCCGCAACCATCTTTCGATCGTATTCAGGGACATGTGATCCCCGATGTCTTTCCCGTAATAGGCTTCCTGCACGATCAGGTCCGGACCGATCAAAAAGTCGGCCGGTATCATGGCGGCGTGTCCTTCGATCCTTCCCGGTTTGAATCCTCTTAAGATTGCCCGTATCAGTGTCGGCATTCGGAGCATCCCTTTCAGGGCCCCCGTCAAGGAGGGCTCCACGCCGTAGGCTCGGTAAACCGCCCGCTCGGGATCGCCCACAATCGGAAACGGAGCGTCCTGCTTGCCCACGTAATGCAGGATGCTGTGCCGAGGCGACTGAAAAAATGCCAGAATATTCAGGCCAAGACGCTTGAAACGGGGGTACATGAGCACCAGGGATTCCATACGATGGTTACAGAGGGGACACGCGGCGTACCGGTAGAAGGACAGCAGCAGGCGTTTGCCCCTGTACCCTCGAAGAGTGATTCTCTCACCAAAAATATCATGGACCTCGAAGTCGACAGCCGGATAGCCTGGCTTGATAACCATTCCGAATCCCTTTAACCCAGTGGCAGGAAGTGTTGCTCGGGTCTGATGGCCCCAGATAGGAAATATATGTGTCTCTTTAGGGAAAGATCAATATCTCTTTGAATCGGGAATCCGAACAGAAAAGCGGGTCGGTGCATTAACGCACTATATCGACGATATATCGAGAGGGGCAACCATTCCACGGGCTGCGTCGGTAGACCTGGCGAAAGGCACGGCAGGTTCTTTGGGCTGGATATCGAAATCCCAAAGCAGCGGCAGGTGGTCGGACAATTTGACGTGGGGTACCTCAAAACCGATGGATCGGATTTCCGGGCTGTGGAATATGAAATCGAGCTCTCTGACAGGGAAATTGCTGGGGAAAGAGGATTCGCAGTGCATGTTGGCACTGACCATTCCGCTGGCAGCGAGAAACAGTTCCAATTCCCTGTCCCCCCAGAAGGCATTGAAGTCTCCCGCAACGATCACCGGTTTGTCTTGTTTGGTGATAAGCCGGTGCAGTTGGTTGAGTTGATACTGACGATGGCGGAATTTGAGTGAGAGGTGCACTAAAAATATGCTCAATTCCGGCAACTCGACTTCAATGACCAGTCGTTTGACCCCGTTATTGAAAAAATGAAAGCGCTGATTCACGATCTCCAAATTGGTCAGAATCGCGTTTCCCTGCTTGTTCATCAGGGGGATCTTTCGGGCCATGGACTGTGCCGAATATTTGGATTCATAAACCACCCGGTGATCCAGGCGATCTGCAATCACCTCAGCCTGATTGCACTTTTCAACACGGTAGGAGCCGAAATCGACCTCCACGAGACCAACAATGTCGGGCCCTACGGACTTAATGAACTCCATAATTTTACTGAAGTGACCGTTCGTCGGCTTGAGATAACCGCAATACGGCACCGGAAGGTGAAATTTGGGGCCCACCCCGGCGCCGTATCGAATGTTATATAATAGAAATCGCATAATGATGACGTTTAGATGATAACAAAAAATTTGGATTACGTATACTGGTCATTATCTGTCCAGATTGCAAGTGATGATTTTCCGCACCTGTTGCTCCAGGTGGTATCCATCTTCCCAAACCGATGCGACAGGTTTTCTGAAAAATTCCAACGTGGATGTCCGTGGCCGCTTCAGAAAACCACATGCAAGAACAGAACCAACCTGAAGATTTTCATAACAGATTGTTTTTTAGAGCATTTTAAAAAAATCGGGTTTGAAAAGGGGCCTACCTGAGGAAAAAAACGACAATCCTGAAAGACAGTTTTGGCGTCGGCCGGGAATGGGCGGATCGAAATCGGCACAGATCCCGCAAGAACCGCACAGGTCATCTTTATCCTGCCGCCCAACGCTACTCGTCTGTCTGTTCGTAATGATCCCGGAATGTTACCTGTTTCCTGAATGAACACCAGTTGCCATAAATATGACTCGAAAGACTGTAGGGGCCCGATGTCTGATTTCGAAAACGGCAATCTGGCAGTCGCTATCGTTTTCCTTCACTCTCATGTATTGCATCCCAACGTAATGCATTTTATTTTTTTGTCCTTGACATTATGCGCCAACATGTTGATCGACCGCGCCAACTTCTCCAATCATAATAATCAGCAGGGGGCATGCAAACCCATGTCTCCCCTGAAGCACTTGGCTGAAACCACGCGCAACACTGAAAACCGGTTGGTTCACTGCACGCTGACGATCCACACGAACCGTCGGGAATGTAAACGACAGTATCCGATTTGATGCAACTCGAGCCGGGTTCCTCGGGGGATGGCGAATTGCATCACGGTCCGGCTGAAGGTTTTACCCGGTCCCCCTATATCTCAACTACTTGAAATGGGAAGCCGCCTTTTTAAACGAGTCGCTGAGTGCCGTCCAGGCCTTCTCCGTACCGTCCTTCAGATCTTCCCATGCATTGTCGCTGGCCACGTCCAAATCGACAATCTTTTCCTGCATCTCTTTGCGAAACTTGCGAAACTCTTCGCGTTCGTCCTCAAACTGCTTTTTTGCCTCAGCGGTGGCGTGCTGGGCTTTTGCTTCGAATTTGTTGCGTTCAATGTTCCATTGGTAATTCAGGTCTTCAAGCTGCTTTTTCATCTCTTCCAGAAATTCGTTTTTTGTCTTCGACATGGTTTTATCTCCTCTGCATTGGCCTAAGGGCGGCAAACGTGAAGGGTTGATGGATCACACAAAACCGGCTCTATACGCGTTTAAATTGGTAACGTCGAAAGACCATGTCAATAATAAACAGATAATTGGGTGCCCGGTAACCATGCTCGGTGCTAAAAATATGTTCCGTTTGAACATAGTGAGTTTCTGTTAAGCGGATGCCGCTTCGGGGGAGTCCGGATACGGCCATGTCCGGTATCGATATCGGAATCGAGACAGAATGGCCGACTTCGACGTCGATACCGTTCCCGAACCCGATGACTCGGCAACTTTCATCCGCGTCAACAACCCGCAAATCGGAACGAAATTCTGACAGTTGCGATAATACCCATACCTATATGTTGTAGAGATAATGACACACCTGACATCCGTTCGGGGCTGGAGGCATGGCCTTCCGGGCGTTTTCGAGAGCTTCCTTGATCTTGGGCAGGGATGGCTCCAGATCGCTGCGTGTAAATCCAGTTTCATAGGCGTTCATCCGCAACTCGAAACGCTCCCGGTAGAATCGGCAGGTATTTGCCTCCCAGAGATCCAACAGATCGTCTTCGGGCAACCGGCCGTAATGCACGGTGGGCATCTCAACTTCCTTTCCAAGGAAGGTCGTAAGCCCCCCCAGGGCTAGATTGATGCATGGCGCCAGGCTGCCGTCGTGGCGAATGAACATGCTGTTTCTCGGATCCTGATCGCAGACCGGCATTTCCTCAGGCATCCAGGCAAAGGCGGTGGTCTCAATCCGTTTCTTCTTTGCCAGTCGCCTGGCCCGCTGGAGCAGCTTTTCCATTTTTCGGATTTCCCGCGTGGTTTTGTCGGCAAACAGGCCGAAGCCCCTGCCCCTGTCACCCCGGATCACATCACACTGTTTAAAATTAATCCGGTCTACTCCGAGCCGGTCCGCCAGTTCCACCAAGGCGTCCAGCTGATGGACATTGTCCTGCATCATGACAAAATTGATCATCACCTTTGGCCGTTTCCCGATACGCTGTGCTGTGAGCCGGGATAGGTGATCGCAAACGGTATGAAATCGAGCCCCGGAGCGTATCTTTTCGTATATGTCGGCAGTCGCTCCGTCCATGGAGATGCAGATCCAGTCGATACCGGCCTTGATCAGTTGCTGGGACGTCGCTGCCGTGAGCAGGGTCCCGTTGGTCAGCAACCCTGTTTCACATCCCGCCTCGCCAGCCTCGCGGACCCATTCGATCAGATGGGGTTGCAGCAGGGGTTCTCCCCCGCCGGTGAAATCAATGGATTGAACGTCCTCAAGATAGGGAGAGATGGCCCCCCATGTGTCAGGTTCCAGATGGCCATTACGGGAATGTTGATGGGCCAGTTCCCGCCATGGGCACATGATGCACTTCAGGTTGCAGGCAATGGAGCTTTCCACCTGGAGCAGCCGCCAACGGCGCGGTTTTTCCGCTTCCCGTCGTGTTTCCGGATTCGTGCCACCCGAAAGGAGCTTATCCAACCAGCGGGGCAGCATCGAACCCTCCGGTGGCGTCGGTGATCAACGCGGTCGTGTCGATGAAATGGGATGTCTCCATGATCTCCTGATGCATGGCGCGGCATGAAATCTGTTCAGCTGAAAATTGAATGATTCCAAGGCATGGTTTGTCGAGAATTGGGAACGGCTGCGATGGCGCACGCCATATGGGAAACGGTGCCGGGATAGGGAGCAGTGGCAGCAGATGGCCGGCCATGGCCCAGCGGCGATCACCGGGGTGTCTGCCTTGCCGAATCGTTTGGTCTGGGTCTGTCAAGGGTCTGTTTCTGGGTACAGGAAAGATCTAGGGAAAGATGCGTTCCGCCTCTGCACGCCGCATCTGCTCCACCTGAGTTTCCATGAGGGTGATGGTTTCCATGACGTCCGGGATGTCCACCTCCAACCCGGGGGTCAGCGCCCGATTCAGGTTGTGCTCGATACGGTTGAGGCGGTTCAAGAACAGCAGATAATTCCCCCGGCCGTCGTAAGCCGATCGTATCAGGTCCTCGCAGCAGGTACCGTCGCACCGCAGCAGGTCGGTGTAGTGATCGACTAGGACACGGATCCAGGCAATATATTGCGGTGTCGCCTCAGCAGGGACGGTGGTAAACTCCCTGAAGCTGTCGATATCCGGCGGACGATGTGTTTCGACGGCGTCGACAACCTCCTCGAGGGCCCTTCTCCGGGAGAGCATATAGTTGTGAACGAAGTCTTTCCGGCTTTGGGAGTATTTTTGCAACCGGTAAAAATAGTAAATGAAGATGAGCGGCATCAGAATGTACCATGCCGTCAACGGCGGTTTAAATATGACGCGACCGGCCAGAATTTGCGCCTGGAGTTCCTCGTACTGTAGGATCAGGTCTTTTTTTTCACTCATTCTCATGACGGGCATGGGTAGGCGGGTATAATGGCCGGTGGTCAGTCCACGGGCATGAATCGGAAACCGAGCCACAGGATAACCAAACAGATCACAATCCCGGAAATAAAGAGCCACGTCCACCCGGCTTGATCCGGCACGCCCTGCTCGAGGGCACTCCGAAGGTAAGGCTCCGCGTCGTAGGATGCCTTGATTTCCGAATAAAAATAAGCGTTGGAATCGATGTCCTGTTTTTCGATGGTCTCGACGATCTTGTTGAACACCGGAATGCGGGTCTCCAGCCAGGGACCCACCACGGTGCCGAACATCCAGACCAGGAAGAAGGCGCCGACAAGTTGCCCCCAGGCCTTCAGGCGTTTATGGCGCCGGGGCTGTTCGGCGTGCGCGTTGTCTTCATTCGGTGGCGTCATCAGGCGTCTCCTGGGGTATGGCGATACCGGGATTGTACCGGCGGGAAAGAATTCCCGCCGGTACAACATTGTTTTAATATTAACCCGGGTTCTTCATGTTGTCCAGGGTCGTGTCCGCCCCGGAAGTGCATGAAACGGAAGATTTCATACAACTTCGGGTTAGATGGTGGCCGTCAGTTCCGGGAAGACCACGTAGAACATGATATAGGCCATTATCAGAGTCAGCACCAGGTTGAACGACTGGCCGCACACGTACAGGATAAACGGCTTTCCGCCGACAAGATGCTCTTTCAGCTCCCTGAAGTTGGTGGCCAGCCCGATGCTGACAAAAGACAGCGAGAAGAACCAGCCTCGGAAGAGGTCTCCCATCCCCTTGATGACCCCCTGGTCGACCATGGCCGCTCCCAGACCTGCGATTTGTCCGTTAAAATAGGTGTAAAATCCTGAAAAGATCAGGGACGCCGCGATGAAACCGAGAACGAATTTGGGGAATCGATACCAGATTTCCATGGGGCCGACTTTCACACCGGTCTCTGCCACTTCCACCCGGGTGGTAAAGTAGAGCGCCACGAAAAAGGCGATCACCCCGATAAGAACATTCTGGATCATCTTGATCGTCGCGGCCACAAACAGGGCTTTTTCGCCGAGAAAGGCCCCGGCTGCGGCCACGGCCCCGGTGGCATCGATGGTGCCGCCCATCCACGCACCGCCCAGGATTAGCTGCTTATCCACGGGAAAGGTGGCTTTGATAACGATCGGCATGACGATCATCATGATCGAGGTAAATACCAACGACAACCCGACGGCCAGGGTCAGTTCTTCCTTCTTGGCCTTACAGGCGGCCGCCGTGGCGATGGCCGCCGACACGCCGCACACCGACATGTCCGAACAGATGGTGGCATTGAGGCGCTTGGACTGCATCTTTAACACACGCTGACCAAACCAGTAGGTCACCAGCCAGACGGTGGGCGTCACCACCCAGGCCACGAAGATACCGGCGGTGCCGATAACGATGATCTTTTCAAACAGGATCTTGGCGCCGAGGAGCACCAGACCGGTTTTGATGTAGTACTCGGTCTGTACCGCCGGCATGGCCCATTTTGGAGTGCCCACGGTGTTGCTGATCAGCATGCCGAAGAGAATCGCCCAGGCCGCGTATCCGATCCCGTAGTGTTTCATGGTGGCCTGGTTGGCGGCCAGCCAGGCCAGCAACGTCACGCCAAACACGAACACAAAACCGAGGGCGAATTTCCCGAAGGATTTGCCCATGGCGGCCAGCCCGATACCGAAGAATATGGCGAAGGCCACACCCAGTCCAATCAGCCACGGGATTTGATTGTAGGGTTTGGCTCCGGTTTTCTTCTTGGCCTTTCCGGCAGCCAGGTGGGTGTCCCGCCATGTTTCGATCTTGGCTTTGGCCTCGGCATTCAGCCCGGCATCGTCGAACCCGGCAGCCTGGGCAGCCTGTTCCGCGGCAACCGCAACAGCCAGCGCGGCTTTTTCCTTGGCCTTGGCCGCTTCATACTTTGGCATGGCCTTGGCCTTTTTCGCCGCCGCCTTCTCCTTGCTCATGACAAAGGCATCCACCGGGTTGGAAGTCCATTTTTTCGGCTTGGACGAAAACTTCTTCAACCACTTGCCGGCGGGGACGTTCAGGGCCTTTACCTTCTTCCGGGCATCGTAGAGTTGAAACCAACCGACCGTCTTGAACTTGTCCGTCTTCTGGGCTTCCGCCATGTACTTGCCTTCGGCGGCCTCCAGCTTGACCTTCATTTCGCCGGCATGGGGAAAATAGATCAGGGCTCCGGCGATCAGAAGGGCAAACCCGAGCCATACGGCCCACCAATCTTCCTTTCGGATCAGTTCAGACCAGTCCCATTTACCGACATCCTTTACAACATCGGAATTGTTCGCCATGTGTCGTGTTCTCCTTTCTGTCCAATATAGATGACGGTTCTTGGTACGGCAGTTAGGACCTGCCGATGCAAACTTATTTCAGTGTGTTTAGCAACATCGATGCCACGCGCGGATAAAATTTTAACTAACTGTAATTTACATATATTTTTAACAATTAGGGTCGAAGGTGACTCAACTCGGTCGCCACCTCCGGGAGGCACCACAGATTCGGTGGGAAGGTCATATCGAATTCCGGCTGTTTCAAATAAATTGTATTTTCAGAAACTTATGGAGAAACTTGGGAATTCTTGGCTTGGGCAATCACGGATCGGCAAGGGTGCCGCCTTGGGTTGGCAGCGCCGCTTTCAGGATGCAGAGCCGAAAGGAGACTGTTTTAAAAAAGAGGGATATTGAATCGGTTCTCATCATTCCTATGTTTCCCGAAATCTGGTCACGTCGATGCCATATCGTTTAATAATCTTTTGCAAGGATTGCCGCTTCAGGCCGCTGATCTGGGCGGCAGCCGATATGTTTCCTTGGGTTTGCCCCAGGAGCCGCTCCAGATAATCCCGGGTAAAGGATGCGATCGCCCGATCCTTGAGGTCCTGGTAGGGTTGATCCAGCGGCAGCGCGGTTTTCCTGGGCACATTTGGATGTCCTTCCGCTCTCAGATGCCGCATGCGGATTTCCTGTTCCCCGGTCATGGCGTACCATCCCCGTATCAGGTTTTCCAGTTGCCGGATATTTCCGGGCCAGTCTCGCCCCAACAGGACTTCGAGAACTTCCGGTGTCACCCGTTTCCTGGGCTTGTTCTGCTCGCAGGCCACCAACTCCAAAAAATGATCCACCAGCAGAGGGATGTCCTCGCGGATGCTTCTCAGGGGCGGCACCAGAAGTGTGGCCACGTGCAGGCGGTAAAAGAGATCCTCCCGGAAGAGGTTTCGTTTCATTTTCATCTCCAGGTTCTGATTGGTGGCCGATAGGATTCGGACGTCCACGGTGTGGCTGTCACCGGCACCCAGCGGATGGATTTCCTTGTCCTGGAGAACGCGCAGCAGCTTGGTCTGAACCGCCGTTGTCAGATCACCGATTTCGTCAAGAAAAATCGTGCTGCCCTGGGCCAGATCGAAAAGCCCCCTTCGGTCCTCTCTGGCATCGGTAAAAGCGCCTTTGCGATAACCAAACAACTCACTTTCCAGGATCGTTTCCGGCAAGGCCGGGCAGTTGACGGTAATGAGTTTACGATTCCCGCGGGCACTGAGATTGTGAATCGCCTGAGCGGCCAATTCCTTTCCGGTGCCGGTCTCCCCCTGTATCAACACCGTGGCATCGGACTGGGCGAGCATTCGGATCTTTTCGAACAGTGACCGCATGGGGCGGCTGCGGCCCACCATGTTGGCGAAGCTGTCCTGGAGGCACATCCGCTCCATGAGACGGGCGTTTTCCCGGACCAGCCGATTCAGCTCGAGGCCCTTTTTCAGCAAGTGTATTAAGCGTTCCTCGTCCATCGGTTTCTGAATGAAATCGTAGGCGCCGTTTTTAATGGCTTCCACCGCCTTTTCGATGGTGCCATAGGCCGTCATCATGATCACGGTAACGGCCGGGTCTCGGGACTTGACCTCCTGTAGCAACGCAAAGCCATCCATCTCCGGCATCTGGATGTCGGCCAGAATCACGTCCACCGGATTTTTTTCGAGAATCTCCAGTGCCTGGGCACCGTTTTCCGCCGTCAGAAGCCGGCAATCGAGTTCCATCCCAAGGGCCCGCTTCAACCCGAGGAGCAAATCGGCTTCGTCGTCCACGATCAGGACGGTATCAGTTGGCATTGTTGTCTCCTTGGACAGGTTCGTCTATGGGCAGGACCACGGTAAAGGTGGTCCCTCTGCCTGGGGCACTCAGGACGGTAATTTCACCACCATGCTGCTCAACGATCCCGTAGCTGACGGCCAACCCGAGCCCGGTCCCTTTACCCGCGCTTTTGGTCGCAAAAAATGGATCGAATATGCGGTTCAGGTGTTTTTTGGCAATACCCGCGCCGGTATCGCTTACCTCGACACGAATCTGCTCTCGCGTATCGTCGGTGGTAACCATCACTTGGATGGTACCGCCATCCGGCATGGCCTGAATCGCGTTGATGATCAGATTCATAAACACCTGTTTCATCTGCGGCTCATCCACCACGATTGTCGGCAAATGAGCGCCTGCCTCGACGTGAACCGTCACCGCCTCTTTCTTCATCTGGGGTTCTACAACGGCCAGCACATCTTCCAGACAGGATCGGATATCGCAACGGGTTTTCCGGGGTTCCCCGGCACGAGCAAAGTTCAACAACTCCCGCACCACCGATGTACAATGATCTGTGTGCTTCTGGATCACACGGATGTCTTCGGCAATTTGGGCGTCCAGCGGTCTGGTTTTGGCAATCAGGTTCGAATACACCCGAATCACGCCCAATGGATTATTGATCTCGTGGGCCACCCCGGAGGCAAGCTGACCGATGGAGGCCAGTTTTTCGGTCTGGGCCAGGTGCCGTTCCATCTTCCGTTGCCGGGTCACATCGTGGAGCCGGGCATCGATGCCGTCCACCATGCCGTCTTCATCGAGACGACGGGCTCCGGATATCATGACAACGAGCCGCTGCCCCTGCCGGTCCACCATCGGCATCTCCACCCCTTCCACGTACCCTTTGTTTTGAATCATCGCTGAAAGGGTCCTGGCGTCCCGGGTATCCCAGAAAAGCTGATAGCAGGTTTCGATGGAAAGGGCTTCAGCTTTATCCTGAAATCCGAAAAGCGTGAGGCCGGCTTCGTTGATGTCGACAAGACGGTTTTCCCGGTCACAGATGATAATCGTGTCACGGCTGCGCTCGAACAACGTCCGGTATTTACTCTCGGAAGCACGCAGTTCGTCATGGGTTTGTTTCAGGTCCACGGCGACCTTTTCAAAGGCGAACTTGAGCTGCTCGAATTCGTCCGCGGTATCCATGGACCGCAGGATTTCAGGAGCATTATCCGGTTTGTCGTAGATGCTGCGAAACCGGGACAGAAGCCCGTCCATTTGCAGGATAACTGTTCGATTGAAAAGCAGGAAAAAAAGGCCCAGCAATGCGAACAGACTGATGGCCGCGATCAGAAAAACGTTCCAGGCGGTCTCCTTGACATGCAAAAAGGCCACATCCACCGGGATGTATATGGTGTCTGCCGCCACCACCTCTCCGACCCGATAGTAAAACCCGCCTGCGGTACCGTAGATTTCTTTCATCTGCCGGGGAGCATCTTTCGGGTCGCCGTGACAGCGAAGGCATTCGGCCTCGGCCAGTATGGCCCGGAAGCGGGCGTAATAGGAACGATCCCCTTTGCGTATCAACCCATGCCATTCTCCCCTGTCCGGATTTTCCCGAAACCACGTGAGTTTTTCCACCTCCAGGGAATCGGCCCGGTTCATCGGGTTGGTGGGATTATCGGAGGCCCGCTTGTAACTGAAGTGCGGAAACCGGTTGCGCAGCCGGCTCATGACTTCCCGCCCGACGAAGGTCGTGGACATGGCATTGGGAATGAAATCATCGGAAGACACCATATCGGCGATGGTCGGTCTGAGCACGTCCTTTACGTAGAGACGTGTGGCGTCCGCTGTTCCGATAAAAATTTCGGTCTCCCTGTAAATCCGCTCAGTGGCTAGATCTTTCAGGAAGATATAGACGATAATGGCGACGCTGGTGCAGATCACCAGAGAAATCACCGCCGCGCCGATGCGGAATCTGGTTTTGATGGAAAACTTTTTCATGAGCGTTCATGCTCCGTGTGGGTTTCAAATTGAAATATCGCAAGAGCACCTCTTTTCTGTCAACGGCGGAAGTTCTTATTTGTTTGGGAAATATGATATAGTTACGGGTATATTTCAAAATCTGGTTATAAAGAAAGCCCAAGTGAATTAATTTTGTAGAAGTAAATCAGCTTGGATTCCACTTTTAATTTGTCTACAGGTTATCTTAGCCGATGAAGCGACTTGTTCTACAATTCGCATGAATTT